>BNJV01001636.1_pt1 | contig 39212 bp, 50 predicted proteins | sample 8540591 | NCBI WGS metagenome assembly BNJV01 (sample SAMD00202457, study PRJDB9452) | human saliva metagenome | host: Homo sapiens
TGGAAGGGTCTGTCGGCTAGGGTAAATCTAAATAAGCGAGAAAGCCTGTTATATTAGGCTTTCTGCTCTTTTTGTGTTGGAAACTGGATGACCTTTGTCCCTTTTATTGTCCCTCTGGATGAGAAGGCATCAAGCTCATCTGCTATGCCGGCCTTCCGGTCCTTGGAGATATGTGTGTAGATGTCCATCGTTGTTTTGAGGTTCTTATGACGTAGTCGATGCTGGGCATCTTTGGGGTCTATGCCTCAGCTCGTAAAGGAGTGTGGCTTGAGAGTGCCGGAAGCCATGAGGCGATATGCGATGCAATCCGAGCTCTGCAAGCTCTGCCTCATACTTACGCCATAGCTGCATAGCCATTCGTTTGGTGCCGCTCTGTGGAAGTGGGCTCATGTTCCGAGGGCTTGCAGAATAAGTACTTGCTTAGAGAGACATCCACGACTTGATGCCAGGAGCCTTTGACGATGGCTTTGCCACATAGCTCCATAACGAGCTCAAACGTGTGCTGGTCGAGGTAGACCTTGGTTTCTCCATGGTCAGCATTGCCTGTCTTAGTGTGGTGAGCCACAACGGTAGCATTGTCCGGGCCCTCTGCCAGGGTCTTGTTAACGACTATCGAGCGGTCATCTTGATTGATGTCCGACTTGAGCAAGGCCAGTGCCTCGCCACGTCTAAGACCAGTAAAGGCTAAGAGGCGAAAGTAGACATACTTTTTGTAGCTCCAGATGGTCTCGGCAGAAGTCCAGGAAGGTGACCAACTGCTCTGGCGTGTAGACGTTCTGAGAGGCGCTTATTCTGCGTTCTGGTAGCGTTCTTTGCTTGGGCTTATAATCACCCTTGGCGAGAGGGTTCTCGCTTAAATAGCCCTCCTGGACGCCGAAATTAAGGACAGCACGAGCATGACCTACAATCTTCCGGAAGTCCTTTCGCTTGGCCCGGACCTGGGCCACCCATTTCTGCAAGTCGGGAACGGTCAAGGAATCGACGTAATACTTTCCCAGGTAAGGCAAGATGTGTCCTTCGGAGTCGAGTCGATACTTGATAACGGTTGATTCTGTGACGCCTGTATCGCGGTAGAAATCGAGGAATAGGGCATATAGGTCCGCGTATTTGATTCTCTTCTCTGTGCCCTGTGACCGGACCCGGTCCAAGGCTCGCTCATAGTGCAGCTTGGCCTCCGCCTTGACGGAAGCCCTTGCGCCGGAGCTAATCTTGTCCCCAGTCTTGGGGTCAACTCCAGCATGGCCATAATACTGCCACTTGGTCTGGCCCCTGATTCATACTTAGAAAACTTGACCATGGCACTTTCCTCCTATTTTGAGCGGTGGAAAAAAATAACTTAAGAGGAACCAAAAGAAGAATCCAGCAAGAGGTGATGCGAATATAGCGATAAAGAAGTTGGTTCCATCAACCAGGTAATAGATGAATGCGCCAATCGAAAAGATAATGATGACCCACTTATCGAACTCGCTCAACTCCTGTGGCGTATGCGTCACTTGCTCTGGTGTCTCTTGGATTTGGATTTCGGTTACGGATGTACTTTGCTTTAGAGGTGGTCTTACGCTTGCTACCTCCAGACGCACTCAACGGATTGACTCCGACGGTGGTCCGCTTGTAAAACCCGATTCTTAATCGACTTCGACGGATTCTTGAGGAGCCCGACGCCTTTCTTGCCATAGAACGGATTAAACGCGCCTTAGCCTTGCGCTTCCACTCTGCCGACGGTTCTTGCCTTGAGGGATTTATTAAGGCTTGGCTTTCAATCCAATTTTCATGCTATACCTTCTCTACAATTTGTGCTTACTAGGACAGCCTTGCCGATGATTCGAGCAGGGTTGTCTTTTGTTATTACATAAGGCGGATAGTCTGGATTGTCAGCAATCAACATGACGATGTCACCTTGTTTCTTGACTCTCTTAAGCGTGGCCTCGGTGTCACCGTTGACCAGGACTGCCGCTACCTCTCCGTATTCAACCGTTGGCTGCTCTCTAATGAGGACCAGGCTTCCTTCGGGTATGGTTGGAAGCATCGAATCGCCTTGGGAGCGAAGATAGAACAAATTGCCAGATGGCAACCGGTCAGACAGCTCTTCTCGGTAGCCGGTGATGTTTTCCTCTGCCAGGATTGGTTGGCCGCATTTGATGGTTCCGAGGACAGGGACCCGGACAACCGATGCTCGGTCTACTTTGATGAGGTTAGTGGGGTGGTCTGATATCCCTATAAGAGTATTGGGTGATACGCCAAACGTGGCGGCAATAAGTCGGACTGTATCCATCCGAGGTTCTGCTTTTCCATTCTCCCACTTAGAAATGTTTGTCTTATTGAACCCGTCCGGGTACTTAGTATCAGAGGACGAGGCGAAGCGGTTCATCCGCTCTGCGAATTCTTCCTGGCTAAGTCCTAGCTCAAGTCTTAACCCTTTGATTATAGTTGCGAAGCTCATTGCTCTCACGCCTTCCTTCATCTTATGTAACCTCATTATACCGCTACGTTGCGAAAGAAACAACAGAAAAACTAAAAAAGTTTATCTTTTTTCGCTTTTTTTGTTGACACTGAAAATTCAAAGGTGTATTATATGGTTACGGTTGAAACAAGATAAACCGAGAGAGGAGGATTAAGTAATGGCAACGGTTAGAAAACGACCACCTTACAAAGGCTTCATGGCCTGGATGCTAGTCAATGACGTGAGCCGGAAGGACATTATCGAATTGCTATCTCTTAGCGATTCGACACTCAGTCATCGACTCAACGGAACAGGCGCAGACTTTAGTATTGAAGAAGTGCGGAAGCTCATCGCCACATACGGTGAGAGCATCAGCGAATTTTTTTTGACTCAAGAGTAGAAAAAGATAAACACAGGAGGGTTACCAATGCAACTAGTAACATTAAACGAAAGCCACGAGCCAATCGTAAGTGGTCGGACACTTCATCGAGAGTTGGGCGTGGGTACCGAGTACGCCAAATGGATGACACGAATGACAGAGTACGGATTTGTAGAGGGTCAAGATTTCAACTCCGTCAAAATTGACGAGGTTCGCCAAGAGGGTAACCGACACGTCAAGCGCGAAATCACAGACCACGCTCTAAAGCTAGACATGGCCAAAGAAATTGCCATGATTCAACGGACGGAGAAAGGTAAACAGGTCCGTCAGTATTTCATCCAAGTAGAAAAGGAATACAACAGTCCAGAGAAGATTATGGCGAGAGCCTTGCTAATGGCCAACAACAAAGTGCTGACCCTTGAGACTCAAGTCGAAGAGCTTAAGCCAAAGGCGCTATTTGCCGATGCAGTGGCAGCGAGCAAGACAAGCATCCTAATGGGTGAGCTAGTCAGCTGTTGAACCAAAACGGAGTGGAAATCGGTGGGACGCGCCTCTTTGCTTGGATGCGAGAGAATGGCTACCTAATCAAGCGAAAGGGCCAAGATTGGAACACGCCAACACAACGCGCTATGGAAATGGGCCTCTTTGAAATCAAAGAGCGAACACACAGCAATCCGGACGGTTCTATCATCATTAGCAGAACTACAAAAGTGACCGGAAAGGGTCAGCAGTATTTCATTACAAAATTCCTATCTTAGGAGGACATACACATGGAAGCAATAATCATCCCACGCAAGGACGCATGGTTCCGAGAAAAGAAAGGTCTTTATCCATACCGTATGGAGCTAGCCGAAGGCGAGCAACCGTATGACATGAGATTCGACCTCCCTGACGGTAACAGCGAACTTTGCCACGCTACCGGACTGATGCTTGTAACAGGTCCTGGCATCGCGGACCAATGGATTGAGTATCGCGATAATCAAGGGGGGCTGCACTATGGCAGATAGCTCGCTGTTCTCTCAGAGCTTCGAGGCGGTCCTAGGTGGCCAACTAATCGGCCTGGTCAAGGATGCCATCGGACGAATCGAGAAGGAATATCGCATCAAGGCAGAGTATCTCAGCAAAGGGGATGCTTGCACAGTCGCAGGGGTCGCTAGACCGACGCTAGAGTCTTGGCTTCGGAAAGGATTGCCGGTATCGAAAATTGATGGGTGTTATCTCATCAAGAGAACAGACCTCGACGATTTCATCGAGGCACACAAGATAGGAGAGTAAAGAATGAAAGTGACAGAGAAGAACATACATTGGCTAATGCTCGGAGCTTTAATGGTCATCTGTTTTGCGACCATGGTCTGGGCATGGTGGGTCAACGATTGCAAGCCAGGAGGCGATGGCATCGCAAATGGTATCTGCATAATCGCAATGGCCACTGGATTGGTGGCCTGCGGATTCGCAGACATGAATAAGGAGGACAAGTAATGGTCCAAATCCTATACAAATACGACGAACTAAAGCCAATGGCACAAGAGACAGCCGAGCATTACATCATGTTCGAATTTGGTCTCACAGACATGGATTCCGAATACAACGACATCAAAGACTTTTGTCGGTGCTTCCTATTCGACCGCCATGGCAATGCAGAGGGACCGGACAAGCGCAGACGAGCGTTCCTTATACAACAGCTCGAAAAAGTCGCTTGATGGCTTGGAGAAAACAGGAGAACAAGGTCACATCGATGACTTGCGAGTGTTCATGGAGAAATAAAAAGACCGACCAGGTTGCAGCCCGATTCGGTCAATAAAAAGTATCTAAGGAGAGTATAACATGAAAAATCACGCTAGATTCAATGGAAATCAGAAATTTCAAAGGTATCTCACACTTTTGAGCTAACTCCACTAGGAAAAAGACTTATCTCTATATGGAGATAATGGCACAGGTAAAACAACGGTATACGATGCTTTTTCTGTGGTGTCTGTTCGAAAGAACAGCCAAGACCAATCGGACACAAAATTCGATTGAAGCCTCTGGATGAGAACAACCAGGAGAAGCACCACCCTAGAAACAGAGGTCACAGTCAATCTTGTAATCGATGGTGTTGAGAAGGAGTTGACTCGGAAGATTGCCGAGAAGTGGACCAAGAAGCGCGGCTCATTAAAAAGAGAGCTTCGATGGACACACGACATCGTACTACATCGACGAGCTCAAGGTCACTCAGAAAGATTACAAATCAGCCATTGAGGAGCTTAGTGGAGAGGCCCTGTTCCAAATGTTGACAAAAGTCAACTACTCGCCGAGACGATGAAGGCTGATGACCGTCGAAAGATTCTGCAGAAATGGCTGGTGACGTGAGCGAGTCCGATGTAATTGCATCCAATAAGGAGCTTGCAAAGCTACCGGACATCCTAGATGGCAAGAGCGTTGAGGAGAGGACAGCGTTAGTCAAGCAAGCGATGAAGCAGGTCAATAAGGACATCAAAGAGCTTCCCGGTCGGATTGATGAGGCACAACGTAGCCTACCGGATATCGAAGAGCTCGATAAGCAAGAGTTGTCCACTGCAAGTTGTCGCTCCAGGCTGATTTATCTCGCGCACAGGACGAGCTATCGGCCGCAAAAGACCAATCAGCTAGGAGCGGAACTAAAAAGCCCGGAGAGCTGAGCTAAAGGCCAAATTCGCAGAGGAAGAGCGGATATATGCACTAAGTGAAGCTAAAAAGTCAGCAGATGCGCTAGCTTTTGAGCAGGAAAAGCTCAATAATATGCGAGCATCTCATTTAAGGAGTCGAATCAGAGCGCCACGAAGCTATGTCCAATCTTCGCAAGGCTAAAGACGGACGAGAAAGCGCAGAGAATGAACCCGAAAGCTAGAGAAATGGAACGAAGATGCCAGAGCTGAGTTTGAAAAACTGCAATCAGAGACATTTCCAGAATTCAACAAGCATCGCTTGACTTGTCCGGTATGTGGCCAAAACTATGGCGAAGAAAAGATGGCTGAAATCAAAGCAAAGTATGAGCGAGAAAAGGCCGGATTCAATGAGATGAAGTCTGATAAGTTGAAGGATATCCGAAGCCAAGGCAAGAAGAATGTTGCTGAAATCAAGCTATTAAAGTCGGATATCGAGGAAGGTTCGGACTATATCAAAGAGCTCGAATTGAAAAATCAAAGAGCTTGATAGCCTGCTAGAGATTAAGGCGAAAGATATTGCTGAACAAGCCAATCGAATCAAGGACTTAACCAAAGAGGCGCCAACGTTCCGGACCACTCCAGAGGCCAAGGCTCTAATCGAAGAGGGTGAGGAAATCAACGCCAAACTAGAATCACTTGACCGAGACCAGGTTGCTGTGGTGCTAGAAATCGAGGCCAGGTAGAGCTATCCTGGCAGAGATTAACGAAGTCAACGACTTGCTCTATCGATTCGAGCTACACGCCAAGCAACAAGAGCGTGTAGATGAGCTCATCGCCAAGGAGCAAAAGCCTAGGCCTCAAATTTGGAGAGCTAGAGCAACAGCTCATGGTCCTGGAGGAATACGTCCGGACCAAGGTCAGCCTGCTCACAGAGACCATCAATAGCCAATTCCGAATCGTAAAATTCAAGCTGTTCGATACAGCCATCAACGGTGGCTTGATTGAATGCTGCGAGCCAACAGTTGGCGGAGCAAACTATTCAACCGGGCTCAATAACGCAGCACGAATCAATGCTGGTCTCGACATCATCAACGCATTGATGAACCACTACGACCTACACTTGCCTCTGTTCGTCGATAACGCAGAGAGCGTCAACGAGCTCATTGAGGTAGATACGCAGGTCATCACATTATCCGTATCTCAAGACAAGAAATTAACAGTGAAGGAGTAATCAATCATGGCAAACGAATTGACACTATTACAAAAAGACATCACAGACAACATCGCTCGAAAATTAGACGAATTGAAGAAGGACGGAGGATTGGCCATCCCTGCCAATTACAACCCGGCGAACGCATTGAAGAGCGCATTTTTTTCGAGATGACGAACTCAGCAAGTGGCAACTTACTGGAAAAATGTTCTCGTGAGAGCATCGCCAACTCCTCCTCAATATGGCTATTCAAGGCCTTAGCCCTGCGAAAAAGCAGTGCTACTTCGTCCCTTACGGACAAAACTTGTCCATGCAGCGTTCTTACTTCGGAACGCAGAAAGTCGTTAAGAGCCCTAACCAACGTAGAAGATATTTGGGCAACAATCATCTATGAAGGTGATGAATTCGAGATTGAGATTGAAGGCGGTCGCGAACGGATTGCTAAGCACACGACCAGCTTCCTCAATCGGGACAACGACATCATCGGTGCATACTGTATCATCAAGAAAATCAGATGGCGAGGAAGTCCTCACAGTCATGACTCGCAAAGAAATCGAAGCATCCTGGAGCCAATCGAAGAACAAGAGTGCAGAATAAGTTTCCGCAGGAGATGGCCAAGCGGACGGTCATCAACAGAGCGGCCAAGGCGTTCATCAACACTAGCGATGACAGCGACGCACTTATCCAGGCAGTAAATGACACAAACCGAAGAAGAATTCGAGAACGACCAAGAGCGAGCTGTTCGCGACGTAACCGAAACGGTAGAGCGCGAGGCTAATCAAGTACTTATCGAAACCAAACCAAAGGCCAAGGCAAAAACTAAGCCTAAGCCAGAGCCAGAAGATGTTGAAGTGCCAGAGGACATCTCATTGCCAGGCGAAATCATTCAAGCGGAAGAAATTGCTAACGAAATGGGCGATTTGTTTGAAGAAGGGCCGGGGTTCTCAATGGTTGAAATAAAGACATTCGGCTCCAGCTCAAAGGGGAACTGCTACCTTCTAACCGAAGGTGGCAGCAGCTCCTCATTGAGGCCGGGGTCAATCCATCCAAGCTCAAAATCCATGGGCTCAGTTGATGGAATCTTGTTGACACACGAGCACCAGGACCATGGCAGTACATCAATCAAGTGCTCAAGCGCTGTGGTGCTAATGTAGCAAGCACTCAGGAACACTCGACGCTCTGGATGTACCAGACCACAGACGAGTAGAGGTTGATAACGACGATACCTTATCATTCTTAACCGGAAACGAGGGGAAGCGTGGCATATCGAGGTGTTTGACGTCGAACACGATGCAGTAGACCCAGTCGGATTCGTCATCACGAGTCCAAACGGAAAGGTGATTCTGTTTGCAACAGACACCTACTACATCCGATACAGATTCTCTTATATCGATATTGCTATGATTGAGTGCAATTATGACCTGGTCCGGTTGGAGCAACGATTCCAATTAGGTCATATCGACAAGCGACAATACTCGGATTCTGAGAAGCCACTTCGCTCTGGACCATGTCATCAAATTCTTCAACGCAAACGACTCTTGGCAGGGGAACCTGGAGGAAGTGCATCTGCTGCACTTATCCGACCGCAACTCAGATGCCGAGTATTTCCGCCAAGAAATCGCCAAAGTGACCGGCGTTCCGGTCTATATCGCAGGAGAGGAGGGAGTGGGATGGCAGTTAGCCCGATCAAAGCGACGGGATCAGATATGTTTACGATGTCGATTTTCGTGACCCAAGCGTCCGGACGATGCCAGAAGGCTTGTGGCAACGTACCTAATCTGTCGCTCTTGATGCCTCGCTCGCATCTATCGAGAAATGACGGTAGGAGTATGCATGGGGCGATGAACCCAGTCTTTCACAGATGCGACAAGAAGGACTATCCTAGGTCACCCAGTTAGCGCAATGCGAGCAGCCATCCGCTGTACTGAGCAATTCGAGATGCCTGAGGTCAGCACAAACGGACTGATTGCGATTGCGACTGCAAGACGTCGAAAGGTGCTGAGGCGCTGGAAGAGGCATGCGAGCGAAGAGACTTCTAGCGAGACAGAGCGAAGCAGTCCGTCCTCGTAATGATAGCGAATTAAAGTCTCTTAGGCTACGACGCAGAGCTCTCGCAGTACCATAAAGAGCCCTCTGGTGAGGAATATGAGTCAACTTACATACTCGGCATGGCTGTCATGTGACCGTCACGACGCGTCAGTGATGTCACGCCCTAGAAAGTAGACAGAGTAAATATAGCAGTGTTCGATAAAGACGCGCCTCCCGGCGGCCATGACCAAACAAGTTACTAGCTAGTATATCATATTAGAGTGTACTAAATACTTAGTATCTATACATACCCTAAACATACTAGTTATAGCTACTACCAGTTATATACAGCAGTTGAGCAGCGCAAGAGATAGGACAAGTAATAGGCGAGTTGCCAACCACAGAAGAGCGCAAGCAGAGGGGGAGGGATAGAATCCTAACCATCTTGGCTGATGAGGATGTAAAAGCATTTATTGCAGAGCATCATCTCGATAAGACGAAGGTGAAGGAGTCGATGTCTCGATTCAACGAATACTGGCTAAACAAGAGAGACAAGCCTAAGCAAGCCTCCGAGCTTCCATAACGATGGGCAGGTGCAGGTCTACTATCCACCAGTTGAATTCACACCAAGACAGCGAATGGGCATCAGCACAGCGTTGGTCCTGGATAAGGTGACGGATGCATTGCCAGTCTTTACGCTGGACCAACTGCACGTCAAACCGGAGCAGATGGCATTCTCAAGGCATCTCAAGCGCCTGGTCCGCAATTATGAATTCATGGGTGACCAATCCGGTGTCTGGCTATATGGTGACTTCGGCTTTAGAGCAGAGCTACCCATGGCTGGCGTAGCACGAAGCCTGCACGAGAAGGGGCTGCGGGTGACATACACCACGACATCAAGCCTCTTGGAGATATCAAGGCGATGTTCGATGTCAACGACAACGCAAAGATTCGCAAGATGCAAGCCTCAAGAATGCAGAGGTGCTCATCCCGATGATATCGGGACGGAGAACACAGGCGAATGGGGATATAAGACAATCCTGTATGAAATCCCTCAATTACCGCGCAACAACAATCGCTTCGACGCTCTTCACATCGAACCTCACGATGGAAGAATTGCGCAGCAGAGCGTCGGCTCAAGAGTCGGCTAGACGCAGGACGGATGCTAGAGCGCATCCAGGTATTGTCAAAGCAGGTCCCACTGACAGGACCAAACATGAGTAAAGAAGGCATAGCATGAATTAGACAAAGACACTACAAACGCTTAAAGAATGGCTAGAGCGCATTGGCTTGAGGCTATTATTGCCTCCGCCTATCTGCATATCTGGACCGGAGACAGCACCTAGGAACCGTCGGCTTTGACGGTGAGTTTCTATCCTGGCAAATTCTTCGCCGGTCTGAACGACAAGGATAGCCGCCGATAACTTACCTAATCGCGAAATGAAAAGGGACGTCAATGCACGAGGCAATACTGAATTCGCGCGCGACAAGTTACCGCATGAGCAAGGCCTAAGACGGTCGACGGCATACGCTGATTCGACTCTGGAAGCTCGATACCACGAGCACCAAACTACTCAAGCAAGCAGGCGTCATATCCGAGCTCAGAGTTACAGGTCAAACTGCGAGTTAGCCGCTCAGAAAGCACCCAGTCACAGGAAAAGCACATCCGAGCGATTAACTACATCGCCGACTTCAGGTGACTTATCCAGATGGCTCCGTCGAGTATCTGGACACGAAAGGCCACGAAAAGCCGGAATTTAAGCTCAAGGCTGTTATTCATTGCTTAAATACAAGCAGCCACTATGGCTGATTCGTAAAATCGGGCAAAATAAATGGGTCAAAGAGGCGATTTATTCTTGAGGAATATAAATACATGACTTTGCTATTAAAATGGCAGGAGATAGGAAATTTTGCCGAATTAAGCAAGATAAAGGGGGAGCAGATGAGATTACACGAGATTAATCTGGTACGAGGTCGGCAGACGCATCCGGCAGGTCAGAAAAATTAGGCTACGAGCAATGGAGAAATGGCCTGAATCGTCGGATGTAAAAGACTTCACTCGTATTCGGAGCAGGGAGAGCGAGTCAACAGCACTCAAACGCTCGTCAACATCGCCAACGTCGGCAACGTCAGCATCGACTGGCTGATTCTTTGGAGATAAAGGAATTTTAAGAAAAATATGAAGCCATTGGCGAAATCACTCATGCAACCATTAGTACAGCCTTTAGGCAGATATTGATACAGATAGGAAGATGCAAATGGGAACTCGTAATATTGGTGGCAATCCTATCCGGTGCAGCTAGCTTTGATTAAATTGCTGCGGATAATACGCAAGCAAGCGGAAATCGAGCAAATCAAACGCGACGAGAGGCCGGACTATGACTCACTCGACGACGTGCCACAGCGCGCTCATGCTATTGGCAGATCGAGCTGTTATTGACAAGGAGCGAGGATGATGGAGAAGATTGATAATCAGCTGTCGGTGCCAGAAATGGCGGAAGTGCGTGTATGTACGGCATCGAGTGGTGGAATGGAGAGATATAGAAGATGCGCGACATGGAGCTCGAGTATTGTTCTCAACCAATTCCAGTGGCACTATAACTGGCTGCTTGAGAATGGATATGAGGAGAAAACGGTCTGGAATCGTAGTGGCTGTACAAAGAAGAGCTATCTGATGACGGGTGACCCATTCCCGGATGTTAAATGGGCCAAAATTATCGAGATGGAGGTCATGGAGTAATGTTTATCAGCACATCCAATAATAGAGAGTACAGATAGTAACGTCGAGTCATCGTGGGCTTTAAGTCTTCGTAAGTTGATTATAGTCAAATATGGCTATCCGATCGTGACATTATCGAAGCAACAGACTTCGGAGGAAATACTTAAACCAATCGAGGAGGCACGAAACCATGGCAAACGTTAAGGCTAGATTATGAATGACGCTTTGAAATGCATCGAATGGCAAGCCAAGACACCAGGTAACGAATGAGGACGAATTGTTACTTTGGAGTTACCAAGGACCACAGAACGTGCTGAGCGTGATCAATGGCTCGGTGGCGCATTGATATCGATTCTGGAGCACTGGTCGAGGCTCGCGAAACTATAAAGTCGGCAAAGTGGAGAGATGGAGTACGATGACCGGATATGGAGTATATTCGGAAACATACTAGCTGGTTTCATGTTTAGCGGCTTAATCGTGTCATTTACGAAACTCAAAAATGCGGCTTTGAAATGTGAGCATATAGATAAGCCTCATTGTTGAGGGAAAAGTGTGCTTAGACGTGGTCCTCCGAGAATTTGCCAGGCAAGCAGTGAGAGGCCTCATTGACAACTTTCGAGCGGTGGTGGAGAAATGAAAAGCTGATTATTGAAATGCCGATTTATGTCAACATGGTATCGCTGGCTGCGGTTGCGGTGGAGCGACGGCACAGTAGCGCCAAACGATGGTGCATCTCATGTAGTCACTGCAGGTGAGGTTACAGCGCTAGACCTGACCAGTGTGGGAGGAACATAAGAATGATTGATTTAATCTACCATATGCAGCTCAGTGCTTATTGGAATTGTCATGTCGTTCTTAATATTTTGGTCTTTCACAGATGAATCTGAGACAACAGAGAAGAGAGAACGCACAAAAACGAAGTATTATATAATATCAGTTGTCATTGACCGACAAATGAAATGATTAAACTGAGCTACAAAAGAAGACTGAGGAGCTGGAATCATGATTAAAATTTATAAAGTTGATCATCGTCTGAGAAACTTGAATATCTCACTTAACACCTTGCATGAGCGAGGGACGAAGTGTCTCAGTGATGAATTAGACGATAAAGAGAAAATGACCTGTATTTGGGGACAAATATTCGGTCAATACGACTCTTTTGGCGTTGCGGATTGATTATTTACAACGAAAATGGGTCGGTTTTTGTATGATGAGCCCTCGCCATTTAATCGGATGCTATTAAAAGCTATGTGAAAGAGGGACAGAATACACATCATCGACGATGTGCAGTTACCTAATCCAAAACAAAACGGATGGCAACCAAGTCGAGCAACCCAGCCATCACTACATCGGAGAGAAAGGCTTGGAGGTCCGAGAAATTGAGGAGAATTTCTTAATTACGTCAGGACATGGCCACCTAGCACATCTAGCCGGAGCGTTGCTGGAGCACCCACTACGAGCCCCATCCAAAGGTGAGCTGGAAGAGGACATTCAGAAAGTCACCATACCTGGCAAACGAAATGGCTGGAATATATTAGAAGGTTAAAGAGGCTCGCTGGATTGTGAACCACAAGAAAAAGAATCAAGTCGTTAATCAAGAAACACCTGCTTACGATTACCAAAAATCAAGTCATGAAAAAGCATGGTGACTTATCAGAGCGCATTGTGCCGACCGCATGGTAACAGGCACTTTTACAACTATCTCGGAGCCACGATGATGGTCTGAGAGACAAATACGGATTTGGCAAGCAGAGGTTGGAGGAAACTGTGACGAGAGAAATCACTCATGGCCACATCACGTCCAAAACACGCAACAGCAGAGGACATGATTGCTCATCGAGGAAGAACGGATTCTACCCCACAGCATCTCGTTGCTGGAACGTAGGAGGAGTGAAAAAGAAATGAGCTTTAGTAGCGAGCCATTGCAGTGTCATTGATTGCAGGATTGGCAGTATTAGAGTGGACTGATCGTCTGCCATGCCGAGAGGCCGTCTAGAATGGAAATCAAGGAACACATCGCAGCCCCTAGGATTTATCAATCGAAACTTCTTAGGAGGGCCATGTTGAGTTGGTAGGAAAGGCGTTGAAAAAGCCAGAAGCCGAAAGAGACACGGAGGAACAAGCATGAAAAATATTGCTGTCTATGAGCAAACCCATCTGTCTAAATTATGACAAGTGTCAAGACATGGCTATCAGAGCACGAAATTCACCTGATTATTACGATGTCACACCCGACGCAGCAGCACTCAACCGCATCAAGGTCGAAGGCTACCAGCAACTCCTCAGTCGTATCAATCAACGACTTGGAGGACTCATTCTCCGGATTCAACCTGGCGGTCTAGTCCGGGCTAACCTGGGAGGAATAGTGATGAAAGCTAGCTGGATGGTTGTCTGATGAGAAGTACAAGGTAGGAGTTATCGTCGGAACATACGTCCGAATGAATGGCAAGATGATTGTGCTAGAGAACAATGGCACAGAGGTCCATGCTAACCCTAACGATAAAATCAAGAAGTACACAGGAGAGCCAACAGAGTCGCTATACACAAACAAATATCCATGCAAAGCCTGCGGAGAGCGTAAGCTGGCCTGTGAGTTTAGACGGACAAAGAATGGCGGCTTAACGCACACCTGCCTAGAATGCTCATCTCAAGCTCAATCCAGAAACGCTCGGAACCGCTGGAAGAGCAAGAAACAGGAGGAATCAAAATGAAAATTGCAAAAGAGAATCCAACGTATCACGAGGCATACGATGACCACGTCGTTATGAGTAAATTTGAGCCAGGAGACCATCGCACAGTCTATCGATTTGAGAATGGATTCGGCGCAAATGTGATAAATCACCTCTGGAGCAATGGCACCAGCTTGACCCAGGTAGAATTTGGCCGCCATGGAGAGATTATCCGACTGGAAGCAGGGGATGACTCAATCCGGACAATCCGAGGAATCGTAGATGATGGCTACCGCGCCACTCGAAACTATCGAAGAAATGGAGAAATTTATGATGAATTATACAATCCAAATCGGACGCTTGACCAAAGACGTCGAGTCTACACAGGCCAAAGCACAGCAGTTAACTTTACTGTGGCAGTAAATCGGGACAGAACAGCTAATGGAGAGCCGGAAGCAGACTATCACCGATGCACTGCATGGGGCAAAACAGCCGAGGCCATTGCTAACAACCTTCGGAAAGGTGCCATGGTTGCTGTGTTTGGCAAGGTATAATCGCTCGTATGAGAAAGATGGCCAAAGAGTCTACATCACCGAGATATAGAGACCAAGCCAAATTCTGGACTTGTGAAACCAACAGCAAGGCGAGCGACAGGCTCAAACGTATAACCAAGGTGAATCATAACACTACGCTCAAACTCCTGTAGCAGGCTAAGCTTTTGGGGCCGATACGTCATTCATGAACGAGGGACATCCAATCGACATCTCAGAAGATGACCCGCCATTCTAGGAGTGTAGCTATGGAAGTATTTGATTTACGGCCAATCGATGACGAAAAGACAATCGATAACGCTGAAGCGATTCCCGCCGACCTACTATTGGCGATGGAAACGGACGTCCGGTGGAAGCATCTCGAGAGCAAGGTCACAGCGACTCCACCCATCTGAACCACGCCTTCTTATACTGGACAAGTGCGCTTTGCAATCGAGGCTCACGTTGTAAGGCAGCAAACAAGCCACCAAAGAGGTGGAAACCATCGGAGGAAGCCACCAATAGCATCTTTGATTTCGTTCAAGCTCGCCAGGTCATCATCGAGCGTTACCGCATCAATCGACCAAAGACCATCGAAGCAGATATGCTTGACCACAATTACCTGCTGAGACATTCTATCTGCTCCACGACACAGGCGCTTTCTCAACTTCGCAGACTACTATAAGGCTGGAGAGCTCCAGGTTTATAAAACCGGAAGAAAAAGAGAAGAAATCCAGAAAGAATTCTGTAGGAAAGGCGCCATATTAAGTGTTATGATTGTATCGTGAGGTAGGAAGGCAACCTCTGCAGGCTCATGGTCATTGCTTCCTAAGGGACCTGGTATACTTGAAGCGAGAGGTTTCTTCATACTTTCTTCCTCCTCGCTTGCTTTTCGAGAAAGAATCACGGAAGTTCACGTGACTTGCGAGTCAAGAGGTGCTGGTCTCGAGTCCGGCCTCGAAAGCAGCAATGGTCAATCTACCCTATGATTGGTTGTTGTGAATCGCGACCGACTGACGATGTGTTTCCTCTATATAGTCTATACCCCTCTTTAAATTGGAAGAGGGGTATTTATTTCATGATCAGAGGATGGAAAATGACGAGTCTGTCAATAGCAAAGAGAGATCGCGGATGAGTACATCATCAGTGGTATGCTCAGCCCATCAGCTCATTGATGCTGGCTATAGTCGAGGCTTATGAGGCTGACTCCTCGTGAGTTCCTTTCGGAAAATCCGTATAAAATCCTATATTGTCGAGAGGATGGCCGAAATCGACAAAGAAAAATCAAGCTAGCCGTGCGTAGAAGTACTCGAATATCTGACATCAGTAATGCGAGGAGGAGGCCGAGCCGCTCACCGTTTTGGACGGTGAAGGCGATATCGTAAGGTGATTGATGCCTCGCCGAGTGTAGCAACTCGCAACAAGGCAGCAGAGCTCGAGGTAAGCGATACAGGATATTCACCGAGAAGCTGAAGAGGTCGAAGTGACTGGCCAGGTGATATTCAATGGCGAAGCCGAAATCGAAGATTAATCATTCACCTGCCTTCTGCCTCATTGGCAAGGGAGTTATGGAGCTTGGCGGTCATGAGGACTTCTATCGAGTAGTCATGCAAAGTCGTGGGAGCAAGAAGTCCAAGACAACTGCTCTCACCTCTCATATTCAATATACTCAACTATCCATGGGCTAACTTGTTAGTGGTCCGGAGATACCAACACCACAAACAATCAACCTATACCGACCTGGCGCTTATGAACCAATTAGGCGTGGCTCACTTGTATTTAAAGTTTAACGAAGAGCCTTCCAGAGATAACGGGTCACAGCCACAGGCCAGAAGAGTCATTCCGAGGCTTTGGATGACGAGCTCACGCATAACGCCCATCACTGTTGACGCCGGCATTTTGTGCTGGCATGGTTCGAAGAGGCTATCAGATCGAGAACCAGGACAAGTTTGTTTCGACTGTCGTTGAATCCATCCGTGCAGCTTAGCGATTCACCGGATTTCTTCAAACAGATAACGGTCACCTTCAACCCACAGGGTCCGAAAGGCACGCGGCTCAAGCGAGCGTTCTTCGATGAGGAGACCAAGCGCCACACGGCCATCCATAACGACCATCTAGCGATGCAATGGAGTGGCTGGTCGTCGACGTCCGTTGCGTATCAGACTTGTATCGGACCAATCCGAGACGTGCCAGAATCGTCTGTGACGGTGAATGCACGCAGAGGGCCTTTGTATTCGACAATGTGCATTACAAGCATTCGGACAAGGACGAGCTGCTCAAAACAGGGAAATATGAGCTCTGTGTGGCTCGGACTTGGTTTTCACCAATGACCCTGTCTGCTCATTGCTCATGTCTCATTGATGAGGAGGCAAAGGAGATTTTATATATTCGACGAGCATTACCAGCAAGGCCTTAGCACTGTGGAGCAGCCCAGATGATCTGCACATAAGGTTACCAGAACGCGGTCGTAATGGCTTGCAGCGAGGGACGCCCTATCTCAGAGCTTAAGAAATGAGCACGGTATACAGGCGGATCTCAGACCAGGAAGGGGAAGCAGCATCAATGCTGACATCTCCGGACCTCAAGGACTCACAAGATTACTGCCATCCGGACTGCGAGGAGACCAAGGAAGAATTTTCATCCTACACCACTTAGCAGGACAAGGAAGGTAACTGGCCAACAACCAATCGATAAATTCAACCACTTGATGGATGCTTTCTCGATACGGATGGATTGCCAGTGTCACAATGAGCGAAAATCAGACATTCAAAGGCTTATAGATGGCTAACATCAGACTTAGCAGCGCAAGCTGTTCAACGACTTCGCGCAACAATCCAATCACACCGTAGCTCGTCGCAGAGGCCATCAACTTGCACAAGGCCACTATTAGGCAAGTACAAGGAAAAACGATATGTATATGTCGTGACCATTGGGCGGCATCTTCTTCACCAGGCACCGAAAGAGGCATTTAAGCCGGATAACAGGGTGGTCATCAACTGCTAAGGTACATCGTGGACACTTCGGAGGTTACTGCACATGGGGATTCCGCCAAGGTAAGCGCGATGACACCAAGGTCGAGTTTCATTGCTGACTTCCGCAGACGGAACGACATGGAAGATCTCAGGAGTACGAGGTAGCCAAGCTCGTGACATCTGCGGCCATGCTTTCATCTCACCTTTACCAGGACGAAGCTAGCCGACACCGGATGACCCACGACATCTCGTAACACTACTATGGTCCATGATGATAGCATCTCAAGAGCGACCTTACTATCGCTATTCGGTACTTCCTCACGATGAGAAGACTAACTTCGGGCGGTAAGAGGTCATCACTGAGGATGAGCTGATTCCATTGGCCAAGAAACCCACCGACAATGATGTCTGATTCTCAGAGCGCCTACGCCTCACCCACTTCGCTGGCTTTACCTATTATCGAGGTCACCGGAGAATGACGAGCGGTCATAGGCTTATTCGACGCTGTCAAGACACTCATCCATGGCTTGAATAAGGCTGTAAGTGAGAAGGCCAATGACGTCGGACTACTTCGCCGATGCCTACCTAAAGATTATCGGGTGGAGCTTGACGAGGAAGTCACCACGCCATTCGAGACTCGCGCATCCTTAACTTGTTTCGAGTGCAGGCAGGTGACCGTTGATGCGCTTCCTGGATAAGCCAAACGCAGACACGACGCAAGAGAAACCTCATCCGGCTATTGACGGATTCCATATTTACTCATACTCGATGGTGAAGCCAACCCGTCCGATGAAACTTCGGTCAATCAAGTGGTACCGCCTGCATCTCGCCCAGCCACTGTCAACATGGCGCTGGCCAGACGGCAATAAGATTCAACGGCATTCAACTCGGATGTACCAGCAGGTCTTTAGCATTCCACTCTGCTGCATTCCAGAAGATGCCTGAAGGAAATCATGGCACATTTCACTCGCAATATGCCTCGTACTCTGCTAGGAAGAGGCAGAGGTTGGCTGCTGACTGGCTAAGTTCCGACGACTGAAGCTCAGACGCTGTCAGTCGCTGATAACGCCAAGGACGAGCTGGAGAAAGTCAAGAAGGAGAAAGAGTCTGGCAGCCAGCTAGAGCGCTGATTGAGGTCATCAAGCTGCCTCACAGATGCTGACCTGTTGGGAGACAACGGGCGTGCAGATGGCGGAAGAAGAGTTGGAGCAAGCGGCTTCAAGGAAGAAATGATGGCCAAGCAAGCGAGCGAGGCGGATAGTCGACTAAAGTTACGTCTGCGCTTTTGTATCGAGTGCATCAGACCAACATCGAGAAGAGAGATACGTTTCTATCAGGAAGTGCCGCCGATGACGAGGGCGTGTCTATCACTGAGGCCAAGAAACGAGCCGATAAGGTCGATGTACAGGCTTTTGCTGACATGCGGGCGAGCGATGTCGAGGAGAAGGATTTTCAGTCCCATGTTAACGCCGAGCTCAGCTCTACAACCTCAAGATGAGGGTCAGTCGAGCCGAGCTGGCTGTAATACAAGATGGACCTCGGAGCTGTTGGCGCTGGGGTGAAGGCGAGCGTCAACTCGACCGAGAAATTCCTCAAGAGCAGGATTTGCCGATGAGGTCAAACGTCAGTCTGGCATCCTGGCGAGACATCAAGAATCCTAAGACCGCTCGAGTCGGTGCATGGAGGCTGTGCTCACGTGCCATCTCGAAGGCGGACCTGGTCCGAGCGAATCTGAGCGACAGCAAGCCCTCAGGTCAAGTGGTGGCTCTGCACAGCTCACGAGACGCTCGTGCCAGAGGCCGGAATGCCATGGCTGCGATACCAGAGCTCCAGTCGAGAGTTTGGTGTCAGCAAGTCGGTGCAGCTGGACGATTGGCAGCCACAGAGGTGGCTCGTGTCCATTCTGAGGCTCAGAAAATCAGCAAGGATAGAGAATGGCTTTCGATGAGTGCGGGAGTACATCGCAGAGCCGAGCAGCTTGTCCCATCTGTGCCAAATTAGATGGTACACATGCACAAGGTGGTCAGAGATGGAGCCGGTGGCAGAATTGTGTCTGATGACGCACGCTACTAGCACTGCTCCTCACGTCACCGATATGCATCTCTTTCGAGCGGTGACGCCTGGGACAGGCCAGACAACCTAGATATTGCAATTCCGTCTTGCTCGTGATATAATTGAGATAGGGAAGCTATTAACGCTGCGACGATGTCGAGGAGCAATGGTGACCATGAGAAGCCTGGCGAAACTGCCTCGAATGACAGAGAAACTGGAGCCCTACCTGAAGAGACGTGGCGAGGTTCATCTAACCCGATAGACCAGCTATCTGATGCCTGCTCAATATCCAAAGGAATTGGCGAATATTCGATAAAACTGGAGACAGCTTATATCGACGAAAGGAGCGTAGTGATATTTGCTATGAGGATGTCTGAGATGCGACATAGATATGATATCGTAACTTTAGACCAGGTGTTCATCAGTCGCATCAGAAGGAAAGTTTCAAGGGCGACCGTATCACGAGAGTGCACCTGCTCAGTGATATAAATGAGCGAGCTGAGTCAAAGTATGGAATTGCCTCAAGAAAAGAACGTGAAGAGAGCGGTTAGTCTACTTCTCGATGTCTATGCTCTGCTTCGACTATACCGAAGACTGCCACGATGATTTCATCTCCGTACATCGGAAAAGGTTATCGGTCTGGGACAGACGTTCGCATGACTCAAGGTAGCTTTACACTGCAGTGTCAGAGAATGGAAATCGAGATGGAGTCGTGGACAGAGGTTGCATAATGCATGAACCGAGATTTTGAATCTAGATACTGACATTATCGCCGAACAGGACGATATAGACCTGGAGTGGCTGAACTGGAGAGGTTTGAGTGATGCGTCAGGACAACATACTCATTCCTAGATAATGAGAGGATTCTGCGTAAGTCTTGATGATGCCTATTCTGGAATCCATTGCACGAAGACGAAGATGTCGAAGGAATTGAGTCTGCTATGACCTTAGAGCGAGCCAGCAATAGGAAAACCATTGGAAGGTGTCGATATTTCAGCTCCAGACGTTATCGATTGACGATCCGAAGCACCGAAAGAGCATGGTGCTCAGACCGTCAGAAACCATGCTCAAGACGTTAAACTGCGCAAGCACAACTGTCAACAAAGACGCTAAAAAGGAGGCTGTCCGAATCGGATATCAACGAAATGTAGAGCTGAGCAAGCTCAAGCTAACACCAGGAGTCAACCGCAGAATGACAACGTCGACAATCAGCAAGCGGAAGCCCAAACTCATTCACCCAGGAGGAAGTGGACAAGATTGTCACCGACCGGGTGAATCTGGCTCAGTAGCGCAGAGGAAGAAGAAGGCTGCGAGGTTGATGAAGTCGAGAAGCTCCGCTCCATGAATGCCGACAGCGCCAAATATGAGGTAGAGAAGAAGGACGCAGAGATTGTTCAGTCTGACAGCCCAGCTCAACCGCCATGGCATGGAGAAAGAGGCATCTAAGATGCTGGCAGAGTCCGGCATCACAGCTAATGACCAATCCTAGCTCTAAGTGTGGTCCGAGATGACGCAGAACAGACGCAAAGCAGCAGCGGTCCAGTTAGCATCTCCGCCTTAGTCGAAGCTGCATCCGAGGCTAGCGCTCGTACCACAGTGCAGGTAAGACGCGAGCGCGAAGAACACGCCAAGGACATCAGCATGGCGGACCTGGCAAACATGACGGTAGACCAAATTGCACCACCACTGATGTCAAATCAAATCATCCCTCTCAAAATTAAGGAGAACGAAATCTAAGCCGGTGATTACACTGGATATAAGAACTTTATTCCACATGGCGGAGCGCGCCTCGTGTCTCACTTAGACAACGGTCACTTTGTTGCGGCTGCAACCTCGTAAACCGCGACCTGCGAAGGGAAATCACCCGCTTTGGTGATACGGTTAAGATTAACCAAATGCAACGTAACAACTCAAAGATTACACTGGCAACGACATTGATGCCCAGAAGAATTGGACAGCACTCGATCATCATTGGTAATCGACCAGCCGAAGCACTCTTCTTAACTTTGCTGTTAAGGACATCGCAGGCTCAAGCCAATGCGAAACTTGATGGATGCTGCAGATGCTCGTGCTGCTATGGCATGGCGGCTGCTGTCGACACCGACATCTTCCTCGAAGCGGCAGCCGCCAGGTAACCGAGCAGGTGGTACCATCATGCTAAAGCAATTGAGGTTGAAGTATCTAACGCTTACGGACTGTAATCGCTGACGTAGGCGCACCTTGGACGGAAGCACGCCGCGCTGGCCGTGTTTTCCTGTATTACCTGCGTGGTACTCTTTCGGCGTTATCTAAAGATGCTCGCTTCACGCGTAACTCACGACATCTTGGAGAACGGTGTAGTTGAAGGAGCTACTGGTGGTGGCTTCCAACCTTGATGTCTCAACAACCTCAAGAAAGAACTGGCGATGTTGTCCACTCTGTTGGTGGTACTACACAAGGTACGACACGGCGTACAACCGTTGTTGGAACTGAGGTCACCGTCCAGAGTAGAATCTTTCAGACGCCGTCAGCAGGTCTTAACGTCGTCGTAGGCAGTACAACCTAACCGCTTAGTTGACTTTGATCATCGCCTGAGCCTGAGGCGGTGACCGACAATGCCTTACATCGACAAGACTAAGACGTTACAGGCATTCTCGATGACCAACAGGATCCAAGTCCTCTCTACAATCCAGGCGCTGACAGTGGCTCAATTCCAGACGCCCACAGGAGCCAATCTGTGCCACCTGACCTTCTGGACAATCGTTGAGGTAATGGCTTCACGACAATCGGCTCGGCCTGAGGGGCTAGTCAAGCCAATCTGCGGAGGGGTTATCAATGACCTTCGATAGCTCTGACTTGAAGCCTACGCATCTATATTCTGGCCAAGCTGATTCAAGCCGGCCAGAAGAGTGGGTGAAATTACATGAGATTCCGAAGCAGGACAACCTTCTCGCCAAAAGACAGCTGCAAGCATAACCCAGGCACCACTGGCCATAGTGCGAGAGAGTCTGGGACAGTGTCACGCCCTCAGTGTTCTATTGGACGCAGTGCTTGAGCTCACAGCGCTTATTTGACGCAGAGCGTGGCAGGTCTGGTACAGCAACCATACACAGCAGACTTTGACCACGCTCATGGATCGATGGTACTGGCAGTACCGAGTGAAGTCCATTACCGCCAAGGCAGGTCTTTGTAGTTGAGCGTGATAGCATTGCACGCAAAAGTCAACGGACCAGAGGACTTAATCAAAGAAGTTGGGTGAGATGAAGGCTAAAGACGGCCGTCAAGCCCATCGTCATGGCAGGAAATTGGCGCAGCGCTCCAGCAAGATGGAACGCAATGCGTTATTCGTCAAGCGGGCCACTCAACAGGCCAAACGGCAGCGGTATTCCGGGAGTCGGTACCGTGATGATGGATGCAGCAGCGCTACGGACCGCTACGGAATACGCGCCCTTATTTTGGAATATGGGACTCGATTACGATGCGCCCAGCCATCTCGTCAAGCCTCGCCTGGGAAGTCCAGAAAGAGCACTCAAATTCGATATGTGGAGCTAGTAGGAGGATGATCAGTAGACCAGCAAGCGCTCTGATGCGATCTACAAGGTATCGGCATGTACGCTTGGCTATTCGTCTATGTGGATGCTACGGATGCCAGAGCCTATCCCTTCGTTGTACTGTGAGGTTCAAATCATCCCACTGGCAACACTGTCGCTGTTAGGGAGAGTGGTTGTCAACCATCGATGTATGCACCAGCGACTCTCGACGAGAAGTGGCCAGTATGTGTCAAATCACCGCTGGTCAATTCAAAACTACCTGGCAGCATGGGCATAGATGCTAGCCTCTATGCAAAACGCGTCGAATTTCAGGAATTTTAGAGACGATGAGTACTGAGTCGTCTATATATGGTGCGTTATCGCTCGAATTTTAATGAGGAGGAAATAATCACGGCAGACTACACCCATCTCATGCGTAATCTCGTTTTCTACTTTTCCGTCTATCAGCGACGCAAAGACTAAGACAGCAGCTAAGTTGGCATTACAAACGATGGAGGACGTGGAGCTACGAGCGTGAGGTCGACAAACAAGACACTAAAGATGGGTCCATCCTGGCTCTGGTGCTTTGGGTACAAATTGATATCTGCCACTCGCTAGCTGACGACGAAGTCAACAAGATGCCAGAAAGGCTGTTACCGAGGACGAAATCTCGTATGTGAGATTGAGCATCTCCAAGCCTCAACTCTGACAAGACCAAGTATGCTGCTAAGTATGCTCATGCGTAAGTTGGAGCTCTGGACATCGCTTCACGACTTTGGACCTCTAGATCGTCGAAGTGCCAACCAGCTTTCGCTGGTTGAAGGACGTCCGGAAGTTGATGACGAGGCTACCTCGGACAGATGGAGTGCAAAACCTCTGATTAAGGCAGCTTACGACTTCGCAGACACTACTATCGGTAGGTTATTACTTGCCCTCAAATGGGGCCCTTTTATTTAGATTAGAGGAAAACGCAATGAATAATAAAGCAACACTACAACCATCGGTCACGTTACTTTACTCACTCGGTCTCAAATTTCGAGCTATTGCACAGCAAATACACGCTTGAAACGATGGCTTTGGCAGGTGAGGCGCTGTCCTGGGACAGCATGGACAGAGCCTGAAGATGCAAACCAGCCGCGATTCAAGGACATGACTCTATCTCGCCACTGCAACCAACGTCAACTGACCAAGTCGAGTGATGAGGTGGAAGTCTATATCTTCGAGCAACTCGAAGATGAGGTGGAGAAGGCAGTCGTCATTCAGCCAATTTGGTGGATTTTTAACGCTGCACCAGGTGCTCGCCGATTCATCAAAGCAGCGGAAGCAAGCGATCATCAGACAGCTCAAATCAAGCTCAAACAGAGAAACCAGCCAAGAAAGGACCAAGAAAACCGCTTCGAAGTAGCACTCTATAATTGCCTTCGCTATCTCGGATGTAAGGAGCCTGGATTGAGGCATGAGTCAAGTGCTCTGGCTGAGTACACTCTGCGGATGACTGCCTATCACGAGCGCAGGAAAGGGAGTAAAGGAGGCCATGTAAGGAGACCAGGCTCCACGAACGTGCGCTGAAGCAACTCGATAAGGACGGGACCTATACTATCAAGACCTGGACGACTTCTATCCGGAAGATAAGCCTAAGCCGCAGGTCAATCCGATGCTTTGTAAAGTGCTGCCGAGAACCTCCAAATACTGAGAGTGAGGAGACCACTAGCAGATGGAACACATATCATTCAGGTCGAGGCCGTCCTGTCGGCTGTCGGGAAGGATCGCCAACGCTTGAGAAAGCCGGGAACGCGGGCGACCAGCCCAATCTGGCACACATCCAAAGTCACCAGCTCTCATTGTTGGCCTCGTACAAGAAGACATGGCTAAATGGGCTGGGTACAAGGATGCTCGAACAGGGTGGCCTAGTATACGTCTGTGGCTACTGCTGGCGATGAGGAGCCACTGAGGCTCAATGTCTGAACAGGTGTTTAAGGGCAGTGAGCCCAAAGGACGACAGAGGCTCTCGGTATGGGCATCGCCAAGGAGACCAGCATCCTCCTGGGCGGATGAAGCCGGTATTCAACCAAATCGCCGCCTTACGAAGGTGGCTGGTCGAAGCCCAGAGGCCCTGTCATTTACCGAGAGAGCCAAGTGAGGCTGCGGCCGATACATCTGCTTACTGATAAGTCATTGAGCAGGTAACCGATGACCTCAAATCGTACTTGAAAGGGAACTTCAACGCGTTGCCGATAACTTGATTCTGTCGACTCGAGACAACTCGTAACGCCAAGGCAGATGGAGTTGTTTGGTCAGGAAGTATAGACCTCAAGGCGCAGCAACAGGAAGTCTTGCTCAAGATGTACGAGGAAGCCAACATGCTGTCTGGTGTTGCAAAGCCTCACGAAGCCGATGGCTTTTGAGAACGCAGCGGTAACTTGTAAAATTCAAGGAGATTAGGAACGCCATCGCAGCGCTCTTGTATAGATGTGGCTTCAGGTGGTACTAAGCAGGCAACTCAAATCATGTGCCTTGGCCTCAAGATGTGGAGATATATTCTATGCCGCACCATGCAGCACCAACGTCGGTCAAGGCCTTTATCAACGCATTCAAGCAGATAGGCATATGGCGCAGATGTTTTGTCCATCATAAATGGCCTAAACGAGAACAGCTTTGCTGGACTTGAGAAGATGGCTGCCAGCCCAGCGCAGATTATGCAATCTTCCCACTCCTAAACGTAAGCAACAAGGGCTCGTCTCAAGCTACCTGTCGCACGTGAGCTGGTAGGCAGGCAGGCAAATCAAGTCGGTTACGTTTGGGGCCTTTGATGGGCTCGTAAGGCGCAGGAGCGGGTCGGTGGATCAGCCTCTAAGATTCCTGGAGTAAGCTCTGCTATCACGTCTCTGGGTAAATTCACCTCAATATTCACGCTCGCAACAGCAGCTATCGAAGGCATCGCAAATCGGTCTCGTCACGAGAAGAGTGCTGATGGCTGAAACAGTGCCATTGTTGCTCCGGTAAACCTCAGCATGGCATCAAACGTTCTGGAGTTATTGCTAAGCTAGCCAAGATAGGCCTGCAGAACTGGTTGGACCCAGGCTGTGTTCGGCGCATTGATTGCAGCGCAGAAGGCTAGCAACAATGCCTTTGGAGCTCAACTGGCCAGCTGATTAACACAGCGAGTTACTCTACGACCGCAAAATCATTCACTCAACCGAAGCACGGCATCATCAGCCAGACTCCAGGACTTATCCAGTCCGTGTCCAGGGTGGCCTGGCGGGTTAGGTAACGCTATTGCAGTCAACCTGCCAGTACCGGTCCAAAAGGGTGAAATCATCGTGACCTTGGCTCACAGAGCGTGATGCGGGTATGCGCCACAGCTTATCGCTACATCTATCCAGTCATCACGACGGTGGTCAACAGTATCATTAGTGCCATTCCTCAACTTGCTTTTGGCAGGCATGCAAGTCATCCTATCCTTCGTGGACGGATTGATGGCGACATGAACATCATCGGCAGGTGCTAATCCTCATCATCACCAACCTATGGCGCTGTTTCTAACACCCACCTGCCTCAAATCATTGTACAGGTGTCCAAATCATCGTCAACTTCCATTACAGGATGGCGGAACAATATGCCTCAAATCCTAACGACGAGATGCTTCAAGTCGTGCAAACAATCATCACTGCTCTGATCAAACAATCTGCCCAAGATTATCGATGGCGGTATCAAGATTGTTACGCGCTGATCACAGGTATTCCCGCAGAATGCGTCTCTTAGATCCTGAGCGCACCGGTCAACTTGCCGGCATGATTTTCAAGGCCATCGTTGATACACGTCCAACCTAAAGGTAGCTGAAATTACCACCTTTTGAAAGGTCTAAAAGAGGATTCAGGAGAATTACTTAAGATTGTTGAGAGCCTGCAGAGCGTAGTCAATGCTATCAAGGATGGCGGGCTAAGTTTGTCTGAGTGTCTGATGGTTTCAAGAAGGGCTCCTACAACCAATCCGCTCTGCACAAGAAGGAAGTGACGAGATGGTTGACCGTAATGGCCGGTGAGAAACAAGGGCCACTGACCCACTCGTCGAGGACATGGGTCTGATATGGCAGAGGCCAAGGAAGTTGCAACACAACAAGCTGATGAGACAGCAACCACCCGCAATCATTCAGTCAGATGAAGCACCGACGCAACCGGTCAATTGATTTGATGAGCCAGAATGTGAGCGGCTATGAAAATGAACTCCAACGTTGCTAACATCTTGGGACAAAATGTTTGGGACAGTGTATCATCACTAACTCAACAAACGACTGAAGTAGCACAGTCCAACACCTTCAACCCTGGTTAAACTTTGTGATCACAAAATATTTATACGATGACGCCAAGCGGCATCTTGGGGAGCATACGTCGTTGGATTTACTCCACTGCAGAGACAGCAAACCAAGTTTTGCCAATACCAGCGAGGTCAAGTCACGTCCGGAGTGGTGGACTCACTGCCAGAATGGGACCTGTAATTGCTTTGAGGAAGTATATGTGACCGTCGAGGATGAACTCAACAAGCCACGATAAAGGAAAAGAATAATGAGGGGAGCATTGGCTGACCACTATGCAAGCCCCACCCACAGGCTCAAGCCCATGAAAGCGAATACAACGCTGTTAAAATTCCCGCGACAGCCAGACAGACAGCTCAACAACACATCACTGTGTTATGACGGAAAGTAAGCGTTGAGGACTTGAATCACTGGCACCAACCTGAGGCTGGCACGGTGACAGCTAACACAGCTAATACTGCGTACACATCGCTCGTCGAGCAAGCCAGCTTTAGCTATCAAAATCCGCTCAAGGCATCACAATGCCATCTCTGGATTGGTTGGTGGTGTGTCTGCTAACACTGCGAATCGCCGCCCTTCGACGGTAACCAACAATCGCAGATCTCCAATGCTCAAATTTAATATGACATCTTGAGACAGCCTCGACCTCTGCTCTGCGTCATGGCAGGTCAACTACATTCATTTTACATTGGCTGACTGGCGACAAGGTCTATCATCAAAAGATGGCTACAGATACCGGCACGTTACGGCGAATGAAACAACGTCACAGCAAGTTGCACGATGCTCCAAGGATCAACTTAAGCTCGTGTCTACTGCGTCTGCTTTGACCAGTGCCATGTCTAAGACTAACTCTGTTGTTTCCAGCTCCATGTCGAGTGTAGAGTCGTGTCTAGTGCCATGTCGAGCGTCCAGCTCGATGAATGCCAGGTGCTTATAGTGCCGGTTACAATACTGGTCTAGATTTCACAATGGTCTGTCTGGAATGGCATATTCCATCTACAGCCTGGCAGAATCAATCGTTAGCAACGTAGCACACCATGGAAGTATTTTGAGCATCCATTCGTCTCGTGTTGCGGAGAAACCGGGGCTACACTGTGAGGGTTTTGTCATCGGCTGGAGTAAGTAACCTCTGATGTCGTAGAGTATCCAAGCTGGCTAGTTGCGGCGTGCTGGTAGCAATGGAAGTTGTGGCTACATTGGAAGTCAAAACTGTATCGGCTCACAGCTCAATCTCTGGCAGTGGCTCAGTAGCCAAGGCTCGCAACCTCTGGAGGTTACTTACAGATGGGTGGAAGCGAATGGCGAGCTTTTTGTCGGAGACGACTACGCAAACAAGTAATGCAAGATTAAGGAGAGTGTAATATGTATCAATTCCAAGACCCTAATGGTCGAATCACAACCGATGCAACTGTTCCTCTGACAATGACCGTCAATGGTCAACGCCTGACGTTGGGGTCTCGAAGTATCGGCATCTAAAGTCGATGGCCGGGGCCTTATCGCCCAGGAGAATGATTCCGACAAGGTCCCTGGTCGACAGGTCGCCTAAAGGTCGGTGGTAGCGCTTCCAGGAAGATAACGTCTACTATCAAATCAGAGTTGGCTCATCAAGAGTATTGGAAGAGATAGCTATGCAGCCCAACAAGGCCTAGTGCAGGCAACTGACGCCATCCTTTGCCAACGAGCCACCGTGGGAATACGGGAGGCTATTCAGCCGATGTATCAGAAGCGGTCCGGAGCAATCTTGATGTCAAAGGCCACTTCACTCTGCTTTGCCCGCCCTTGGAAGTATCTCCAAAGCAGACTCATCAAACGGCCACCCGTCTCTCACGCGTCGGAAGCCACTTAAAACGCGCCAGACATCCAGTTCTTGATAGGCTGGAATCAACAGATGACAGCGTATTGTTCAGGCGTAGCTTTGCCTCTGGACAACCAGGAGTACAAGCCGGACGAGATATCCACCACGGTGGTCGGAGCATCCTATCAACTCTAAATCGATTTTGACCTGAGACCGGCGCAGATGGTGACACTGTAACAGCAGTCAATGCGACCATCCAGACGATTGAATGGAGGAAGCATGATTTACCTCACAACAACAACCAAGAGGAGCTTATTCGCGCCGTTCCGTCTGATCTGGTCTATTCTGCTTAATACACCAATCATTAACCGATGAGCACTACGTTCTGAATTGGTTGGAGACGGAGCTATCGGTTAGATGGACGCCTTTTTGACCAAGTGGAAATACATCAGTATTCTGAATATGGATGACAGCACAAGCAACGGTCTATTTTTCGTCACACGAACCTCGACAGAGAGCGGAGCTACTACCTTTTCGGTACCAAAGCGGTGTAGGAGCCAGCACGCCCGTCATGACATCAGACCACAGAACCAACCGCCGCAAATATAGTCAGACGTATTGCTGGAGGGGACCAACTGCGTCGGGTTTATAAATATATGCCAACAGCGTCAACGAACTTACTACACCAATGTCTTTGAGCACTTAAGACAGTCTATGTGGTGTGGGGCTTAGAGATGAATTCTTCGTAGAGATTAACGGTAACCAAGTAGGTGTCAGCATTTGAAATTTAGGAAGAAATCATAATACAGCGAGAGCGCGTACGCAGGCCATACTGCGCTTAAGATTATCCGTTATTCGAGAAGGCTGATATACCTGATTAATGTGGTATGCTGAGGTCTCTTCACCAAGATAACGCATCTGGTCAAGCTGGCTGCGGACGCAAGCCGACGTTCGCAGACATCGAACGGTTGATTATCAGTTTGTAAGCTGGTGATAAGCCCAGCGCCAATACGTCGAGCTCAAATCAGCAACAGCCAAGCATGGCATCAGGTCATCTAATGGCAACCGGCCAAATGGGTCAGTGGTTGTTTGAAACGATGATGCGGCTGGCTGCTCAACGAATCCCATGAGCGACTGCCAGAGTGTAAGCTGGCCAAGCATGACATTTACATCTCCACTGCCTATCTTTAAAGGCGCTTTAGAACGGGAAGACCGTCCGAGTAATTGAGCGCAAATCGTCATCTGGACCATGAGACTCGCGTTTTGAAAACCGCGAATCGTATCGACAACAGCTCGACGGGACGTCAAACTGGGTACCAGACCAACGTCTCGAAGTTAAGACGCTCCAGCCAAGCAAGAGTTGGAGAACAAGACACCGTAATCATCCAACGAGTCATCAACTATTCGCCGGTACATGGCAAGAACACCAACTGTACACTGACTTTGACCCTATCTCAAAAGTGAGACAAGGGTAAGTATAGGAGTAGGGCGATACCTGGTATCAACCGACCCGACAGGACGCAGCGAGACCACGTCAAGGTATGGACTGGTGAGCTGGAAGGAGTCATTCAATTTCATAGATGGTCAACGCATTGAAGCTCGATGACAGGCAAAGCTGTTTGTCGGCATCATTGGGAATGACAAAGGAGCAACGATTTCATAACTGCATCCCTGTTGAGATTGACACGTCTCAAGATTCAGATTTGAGGACGGTGTTGACGTTTACTCACAACGGGTCCGGACGAACAGGACAGCTTTAATAATAGCTGCATCAACTGACGGTAGAGCGACCAAGGTAAGCTATCGATTATCGGTACTGGTGGAATGATCAGCTACCGTTAAGCCGGAAATGCCAAATATCCGACTAGAGTAGGCCTGGAGCCTATGTCTCAATTCCAAAGCTCTATCACGATGTTAATTCGTCACAGCGATTGCGCCAGGTCTGTGCCTAGGCTTTACTTGTGTGTTGACAAGCCAATCGTCGTACAGGCTGGTTCAGACCGCGCCGGTGGCACATGAGCTAGTGGGGCCGACGGGCCAGGCCAAATACAACACGGGTCGCTTTACCGCTTCGGCCCAGCATCGAAACTATCAAACTGGGGATCTGGGTAATACATTTTAGCCAATGCACCATCAATGCAGGATTCAGGAACTGGCCAAAGGCCAGCCTGACCAACTAAAATCGCGATTGGGGACGCTCACTGAGTATCCGCAATTGCTACCAACCTCATCTCAAAGGTAGGAGAGAGAACATGGTAACTACAGACGGTGATTACAGGTAATCGAGGGTGTGTTCGGATAACATCGCTCTCGTCACAGCAGAGAAGAACATCCAAGAGGTCGGCATCTTTGGGAATAGGAATGGGCCAGAAACGCTCATCTATCATTAAAGGTCGCCTTTCTTCCCATAAAACACAGCAAACAGATGACTGTCAAGATGCCATTCAGAGTTAAAAGACAGGCGCCCAGAGGTGAGGGGCTCGAAATCAACAATCAAATCAGTGGCATGGCTACGGTCGAGTCAGTAAATAGGGCAAGACACTGTCAATGTTTAAGACTGTCACTTGAAGGAACTAGAAGGCTTATTCAATGTCGAGAATTTCTAGAGCTATCTTCGTAAATTAAGGAGCATAACCACAGCGAGGTCGATAACTTGTCCCGGGATTTCCTACTCATATGCAAACCGATGGGAGCAAAGGTTCCTAGCGGATATGGGTTCATAGCTGTGGTATCGAATGGCGTCACAACTTGGACAAGCTGGCAAACTTTACATGGCAGTTTTCTTCGAACTATGGTTTATGTGGATTAGAAAACGAACTAACGCTGAACAATGGTTTACTGAACCTGTGCAGCGGTACTGACCCAACGCTTCGAACGAAGCAGGGTCTGGAACTTGGTGCGGCTCCTGTGGACAGACATTGTCACCTGCTCGTCCGGTACTAATCTCTTGGAACCTTCGTCAATAGTAGCTGGCACCCGTCGATTTATATCGTAAGAGACATGAATGCACCGTCAAAGAGGTGTTCGTGGAAACTCGACAACCATGTCTATTGTTTTGCTCCGCATTAAATGGTGGACGTATGTTGGCGCAGTGACCGGTGGCCTGCGGAAGCCATGGATCATCACAGCACACGAAGTTGTCCACCCAGTCAGAACAATCAAGACTTTGGGGACTACCTCAAGTCTGACGCTGCTGGTCGGAATCTCGATGCAAAAGGACCCCAAGAGGGATGGTACAGCCATTGAAGGTCGACAACAATGTCATGTTCTGGGTATGTTCAAAGGTACAAGACCTATCAAGTCGTATGTTGATTGTCATTGGCAAGTAAGTTTAAGCAAGTGTTCACAGAATGGCCTCTATTAGATTAGCAGATGATGGATGGCGTTTAATGTCCAAATTGCCGACCCGCTAAGACAGGTCATTGATGACGGCTCGCCCGCACACATTCATTCCAAAGACACTAACAGACCATCCAGCTATTCAATGCTGAGTCAGGATATGATTAGTTGCCCAGCCTGGTTTGTCCATGGGTCTGATGCTGGTCCTTACGTCAAAACACGTCAGAGGCTAATGTACGTTCAAATCTTCAAGAACTTTACAAAGTAATTCAGACTGACTTCACTTCTCGTGGTGACCCAGCTCAAATCACCTTATCTCGACGGCCTTCTAGCTCAAATTTTTGACACATACGAACCTTCGGACGGATACGATCCATCGTCATCGTGATTTTATTGCCAAGGCATCGAGCAAACACATCAGAATCTAACTGAGCAGACGCTCATCATAAGACAGCGGACACGACCACCTGTCCATCATCGACAGTCTCCGGACAAGGTCATCCAAGCCATCAGTGACAAGGTCAATGGCGGTGAGTCTATTCCGGCCAAACTGCTGACGATCTGATTGCAGGTAAGATGACCTCAATCAATGGTTAAGGAGACCTGATTGAGAAGGGGTCATTATCGATGCAAGCATCAGCAATCCTTAATGCTGACAGATTTACATTCGGAGCAGCCCAATGGCTCTAAAGCTGGGAAAGGTGGTCAACACGACAAGCAGAGCTGGTAGGTCAGACAGCCGACTCTCGTCAAGGCAATTTCACATCAGCAACTCGCTCCATATCACCGGAGACGGGATGTTCACCCGAAGGAATGATGGAACTATCCGGCCAAGTACCCCTGATGGTATCTAAATTGGGGGACAAATGCCTGGGCCGGTTCCTGTCATTCTGGAGCAATGGAGAGAGAGTAGGGAGACAGAGTTTTGTTCGGTGGGTAAAGCACGTTAAACCTGGCTATGGTTTTGAGAAAACACATTCAAAACTGCTACAAATTACGGCTCTTGGTGATGTAAACCTTAAGACGTCTCTTGGTACGACGGTGTTGGCTTGTGCTGCAAAAGGGACCATCGGTGGAGAGCTGCATCTTGATAAAGAACAAGACCACAGTTGGGTCTATTCTCAGGCAACCATGGAAGTGTTAGTGCCAAGGACCAGAGGACTAAGAACGTATGGGGCGAATAGGAGGTAACTATGGTACCTATTATTGTCTATCCAAGAGGTACTGGCTGAGACAGCCTTAGAACCAGCCAACGAGTGAGCTATTAAGTGATGTGGCAGAAGGTCACGGGAGGCTCGATAAGGAGGACAGAGCCAGCTCGCCTGGAGAAATTGGAGGTGCAGGATGATGTTCGGATAGTAAGTGTTAAAGCTCACTTTGATGCGGAACGAAATTAGAGTGCTGGATAATCTAGGATGGAGTACACAGCATGGAGCGCGAAATTGATATCATCTAGCAACGACAATGAAGTCATTGATGGTGCTAAAGGTGTATAGTGATTTTCCAGAAGTACGCCATGAACGATGCCATCAAACAAGCTGACCAGATCTGCAGGAGCAAGTCGGATGCCGAAGAAAACACTTCTGATGACTCCGTGCAAGAACTCATTGAGGACCCACCGCAGCAACTCAAACGAATAGAAGAGCTGATTATAGGCTAGTGGCGCTACAGTTGAGTGTTGATGATAATGCAATGTTATATCTACTCATCGTCGGCATCAAATTGAAGAAATGCCAAGAGTATGAATTTCACTCTTCCAACCGAGGTCCCGGACCCATTCCTGGAGAAACATGAAACTGACAAAGAAGCCGGACACCCGACAAGGAGGAAAGAAGAGGGGGCTGGATGGTCATGAGTCGCATTAAGAATTGCATGATTGCAATCCACCACGTCCGAATTTGTGGGGAGGAGGTGGACAAATTTATGGAATTACATTTTATATGCTCGACAGATTATTTGCAAACGTACTTTTGCATCAGTGCTAATGTCGACAAGAAAGGCGTTCGTGAGCAACCCAAATCCTCGGCTTAGCTGACTGAAACGCATTAGACCAGCCATGAACGTCTTAAGAGTTGGAACATACAAGAGTAATCATTAAATTATAGTGCCGGTGCAACTTTTATTTTGTATGAGGTGATTAGAGGTAGCGGAGCTCACAGCCCACTGGGGCCTGAGTCATTTTAAAATACCTGACATGGTACAGAGACAAAACCTCTCCAAAGCAACAGAGGTGTCAAGAATGGATACGCTGAGACGAATCAAAAGAAGTCGGATGAGAAGGAGGAATAGCTGTCCAATCGCAAACTTAACTAGATATCGAATTAGGCAAGAAATGTTAAAAGCTATTGAGGTTATAGACCTATGACAACTTCGAAGAGTGGGTCAACCCGATGGATGGTTATCGTGAAGCTGGAGGTGGCGCAATTGATGCTTTATCAAGAGAAGAACTACCAAGGAGAGAAAAGTAATGAATAAAATCAACTGGAAAGTACGATTCAACAAGAAAAACGTAGCCTTTTTTGGCTCGTTTCTTAATGGCTATCTTGGTGCCAGCATTGGCATATTTTAGGCTACACAGGATGTTACGTCCTGGGAAGCAAAGTGCATCTGAATCTCCAATTCCTATCAGCAACCTTATCTGCTCGCTGACTGCATTCAATGTGATCTATGACCTGACCCAAACAACAGGGTTTGACAGTGCCCAAGGTTACCGTTGATGCCCAAAGAGTCCTAGAGAAGTGTATCTGTAAGGCGAAAATACGGAAACTATACCCTCGGATGATTTGATTGGCAAGATTCAGAAAGTTGTCGGCACTAAGGATTTGGTGCCGAGCTCATGATGGCCAGCTCTGTCACGAGACAGGAGGGGGCAATATCCTGGGTCAACGTCTGCGAGACAACAACTGTAAATATGGCACAAAACAACTGACCCATTTACAGAGGGAGTTGGTTACTTGTAAGACTTGAACGGCATGTCCATCTGATGAGGGTATAATATTCATGACAGCGTCGAGGACTATTTAAAAGACTTGATGGCTTCTCCGAAACGGAGGCGACAAGTGCAGGTAAGAAAACGCTTAGAGTATGCTTTAGGGCTATTCAAATATGGCGGTGCTGCCGACTACGCTGGTGACGGAAACAACTCCGAGAAGGTCTTTACCTCTTATTACATTAGCATGAAAATATCTGCGACACTCAATGCAGATGGGCCGGATAGAACTGAGGGTGTGGGAATTCGGCAAATATGGCGAACACAATCATTATTAAGCATTGCTCGTCATCACGTCGGCGAGCCAAATACGGCTCCCGGACATCGTCGCATCGTCGACACTTACAACGGTCAGAACTGTTGCCGGTTGGCTGGCAAGCTCAAGATTGACGATGACTGGTGCGCACGTCAGCAGCAATTCATTAGATTCGGCAACCACGCCTGACAGGTAGAGGGAGCGAGCGATCGTTCGAACGAATTCCAACCGAAAGGGACGGTTAGGCAAGGTCCGGCCCCGCCGGGGATATCATCATCTTCGACTGGGACGCGAACAGTTACCGACCATATCGGCTACGTCGAAAGCGTATCTGGCGACACTTGCACACAATCGAAGGCAACCTGCAGTCCAAGGTCCGTCGGCACCCACATGGAATATGTGGCAGATTACGTTCGCTTTCAATGGAGCGATGTCCTGCCCGCTATCTGGTGGTGGCTGATGCTATCATCAAGAGGTGCTAACCGCGTGGCAAGATGAGCGTCGTAATCACCGACCGCTGCCGGATATGACCATACAGAGGCACAAGCCAACATTAACTATCCTCAACGGCGATTCTGCCCAGCCGTAAAGAGGATGGAATAAGATGACCGGCTGGTGGTATGTCGTAGATGGCGAGTATCCAACCAGAATGGCGCAAGATTATGACCACTTGTACCTATTCGACCGCCATGGCTATGCTTATTGCAAGGCTGGGGCCTGATGGTGACAAGTGGACTACTGATGAGAATGTCGAATGGTGACCGATGGATTCAGTATCGCACAAGTGGTACCATCTGAGGACGAGGGAGAAATGCCTCAAAGAGTACGTCAAAGGCTTTGATGGGCGCCTGCATTATGCAACAGAAGATACGGCGTTTGAGTTCACAGACACGCAGTACATGAGGACGGTAGTCTTACGAAGCATCAACATGTGCTCTAACTGCACAGCATTCTCGAGGAAATTGATGAAAGATGTTATTGCAAACAAGCTGGGACTACAGAACGGTCAATGGTGGTCAAGGCCAACCGGCATCATGAATGGATGGGTGGCTGGTGGTAAGGATGGAGTTATATCACATCAGACGGATTCATGCTAGAGGACCAGTTGACACTACGGAGAAACCCCACTTGTTCGGTATGACAGATGCCTTTACGCCATAAAAAAGTCAAGCAAGTGGCTCACTTACTTTGACGATGGGACAATGGTCAAGACAAGATTACCGGCAAGGATGGCAAGTCTATAACTCAAGAAGATTATTACCTAATGACAACCGATGCTCGATTCGCTGCTAATCGAGCAAACCATCCGAGGTAAAGCAGTAGACGCACCAACATCATCACGACGACAACAACTAAGAGTCCGTCATAATGACCAAACCGAAAAGGTCCATAATACCAGACTTTATGACATCCCCTGGCTTCAGCCAGGGTTATTTTTATGCCAAAATCATCTTACCCACTGCATACCACATTGTAGTGTAGATAAATGTAACCAGCAAGGGAGACCAAATGACACATCGCAAACACCAATAAAACGAATACAATAAAGCAACAGGCTATCAGACCAGCAAACTCACCGGAATTCGAGTCAACCATCAGGAGGACTTGCAACACAACGCTAGAAAAGAGGTGATTAGAACACGCAATCAAGCTAACCGATTGCGCAGAGCATTAGAGCTTGAGCAACTACCACCAGCAGATGGAAGGTACAAGCCATGATTGACTAAATGTCGATGTTAGAGGCTCTAAAAGAGACCATTGAATATGGACGAATTAGTCAAGATGCCAAAAGAGGTCTTAATGTAGAGTTGTTAAACACCAAGCAATCAATCGTAAATGGCCCAGAGATTGAACAACTCTAACCTGTACGAGATTGACCTCTACGGTTTACGAATGGATGACACACATTGAAGAATACGAGGAGGCCAACAAGTAGCCAATCAAAGACTATCCAAAACCAGATAAGATTGAAGCTCAACCAAGACATTTTATGGCCAGAATCAGCACAGACAGAGTCTACAAGCTAAGACCCTTCCCAGACCTGACCAACACGGGGCCTTGGAACGACGCTAGATGATGGATTCTACTGCTACCCGAATCAAGAGGTAAGAAGAGATACATCGAATCACAGACGGTGACATTGAGGAAGTCGACCAGGCAGATGTCATCCAGGTAACAAGAGCAAGAAGGATTCTGGCACAGAGAGCCCAGTGGCCCTTTCTCGTCCCCGACTGTCCTCTAGCTTAGAATCTTAATAAACTATGTGGTAAAAGTGAAGTAGAATCCAATCAAACAAGTGCATTATCAAACCATTTACTATTATATATGCAAGTTATCTTTTTGAAGCCTATATTAGACATAGCTATTAAGACAGAAACACCTAGGGATAAGTCACGGGTAATAAAAACCTCATTGGCCAGTGTGACAACTAGTAAATGAGGTTTTAAATAAATTATTTGGTGTCCAGGATTTAAGAATTCCTTCTAAGGCATCCATAACTTTTGGTGCCCCTTCAACCGCTAAGCAGACTGAACCAGGCCGACTAGGGTGAAGAAAAGACGCAAGGTTTATCCTCAAATTGTGCTCAACACTACTACGTCCTTATAGCTAGATGGATACCTCTTGACTGCACCCAAGGTGAGTTTTCATGACAGCATGGTACAGGTAGCCATGCGGTCAGTCGCAAAACATAAGGTTTAGGTACTACTGAAGACAGGTGGTTTTCAAACCCTTGATAAGGTTGCATCTTATCCAATGTGACCACCGTAAAGCGTCTTTAAATACCACTTGAGTTGGCTAGATGAGTACCCAAGTTCATTGAATTTGACAGTCTGAAGGAACCGTAGATAGCCTAGTGTCACCACCGACTTTCTGACTTAAACAAGCTTAGCAGGTTAACATAGATGATCTTCGCCAAGACAGTTTGAGGCAAGCACGACCAAACCAGCCAAAGACATAAAAAGGTTAAAAAAATCGTTTCACGCTCCTTCTTAAGGTTTCATTAACCAGGCTTCAGCAATGTCACCGAATGAGGAAAGGCTCTCAATTAGGGCCGTCCATGCCACCAGGTAACAGTTACAATATTTTATCGGTGAAATACGCTACCAATAGCGCCTCGAAATCATAATAACCAAGGTAGCAGCCATCATGCGTTGTCAAGCCTGCAGGTCCAGATTGAAAGAAAGTCTTATCAGGTAACGATAAACAACTCTCGATAACCGCGAAGAGCTAACTTAGCGACTGAGGATTACTTTAAATATAATCTGTTGCATTCAGTCCATTGCTTAAGAAGTGTTGTGACTTATTGACGAAACGATAGCCACCAGAGCTTTGGTCACCAGCCCGCTTCTGTGCCCAGAAGGGTTAAGCAGCCAACCGTATCGTTGCCG
>BNJV01000321.1_pt1 | contig 39200 bp, 57 predicted proteins | sample 8540591 | NCBI WGS metagenome assembly BNJV01 (sample SAMD00202457, study PRJDB9452) | human saliva metagenome | host: Homo sapiens
CTTTCGATAGGTTCTTGGCGTAGTAGTGAATCATAAAAAAATACCTAATATACGGGTGAAGAAAGGGAGCTTATATATAATCAATATAGAGCTAGATACAGTGTAGTACTAAGACACTGCTATGAATGTAATACTATCATCATAATAGAAGATAAGCTTAAGGCAGATTATATAAATAAGTTAATATAATTAAAATATCATATTTTTTTATTATACATTGTTATTGATTTGAAATTAGGCTATAGTTATCAGAGTAGCTAATTTTTATACTAAATAAAACAAATACATTGAATTTGCTACAACACGATACAGCTAGTGATAAAGGATGTAAAGTGAGAAGGCTATATTAATAAAATTTTTTTCTAGAAAAACTAAAATCTATAATATAGTGGTCATAATTTATATTTAAATTTTTTTATTGAATAGTTGTCTTATAGCATTTGAAATACTTAATTTTTTTGAATGAAATTGAACAACAAAAAAAATCATAGTGAACCTTGAGTTATGAATTAAGTGACTAAATATAATTTAACTGAGGTAATCACTACGGACTATATTAATCATAACATGACATTATATTACATTACATTACATACAAACACTTAAACCTAGAAGAACGCTTTTATGTAGAAAAGAGAAGTGCTGCTGGTGATTCTGTTACAGCAATTGCCACTGTATTAGGAAGCTCTAGAACAACTATTTATACAGAATTAAAACGTACTTTGGTTGTCCAAATTCGATAAGGTAAAGCTCGTCTTGTATATTTAGTAGATTCAGGTCAATTAACATATGAACAATAACGTCTTAGCTATTTAATACAATGAATTTAGGATCCATAGAGTCTTTCATACTCTGAGTTCAAGAAAAAGTATTTAAAGAACATTGGTATTTTGCTGCTGTTGTAGGATATGCTAAAGGTCATTTTATATTTGTACGTAATGAAATGGTTTGAACTAAAACTTTATATAACTAACTATCTTCATCTAGGACTACTTGTAGTAAAAAGATATAACAGATGAAAAAAATCGATCTCTTTAATAGAATGAAAAAAATAGATTATATATGCCTTTATGCGGTACTTCTACCTGTTCTCATAATGTAAAAAGAAACATTAGAAACGTGGTTAAGTATATTTAGAAACAAAAGTGGAGTTAGGATTGTTATATAAGACGATAACCGCTGATAATGGTTTAGAATTTGCGGATATAACTCGATCTTGAAGATGAGATACTATCTATTTTTGCAAGGCTTTTATTCAGCTTGTGAATGAAGCTCTAACGAAAGACATAACGGTTTACATCGTCAATTTATTCCGAAATGAAAAACGTATAGAGAGTATTTCAGAACATGCACTACACCTAATTCTTCACTGGTGTAATAACTTACTACGTAAGATATTACATTACAAAAATATCACAAGAAGTATTTTTTTAGAGGAAGTTAATAAAATAGTGGATTTACATACTTTTTCAATTTCATATTACAGTTTAGAATATTTTTTTATATTATATTTCATAATTAAGATTAATTGACAGTCTAAATATTGAGTACTATAATTAATTCATCTAAATTTCATGAAATATGGCGTTGGATATATTGATCCATTAATTGACTATAGTTTTTTTGTTTGATAGGGATATTTAATTATGGGAAGAATATTTAATTTATGCAATCAAGAATTAATCTTTAGTGAAGATATTGAAGTGGTTAGAGAGATACGGAAAGATTTTTCATAAACTTTCATTATATGCTATGAAAGATTTTTAAAACGAAATATTCTTTATATGGAAGTTTAAAAAAAAGCATTTGAAAAACACTAGATCTTTAGGATATGAATATATTGCCCAGGCAGTTGATAAAGCAGTTGAGAAGGCTATGGACTATAATGTTTATAGTGTTAATAGGAATAATTATGTTAATTATGATATACAGAAACCCTAACTTTATAGATAATTGGTCAAATGTAATGAGTGCTTATGAGGATTTATATCTTAATTTAGAAACTGAATACTTATCTGAAACTGAACGAAGAAATTTTTAGAAGAGAAGCTCGTGGGCGCATCGTTGGTGGTGGTTTTTGGTGTATCTGGCGCTACGCAAGGAATAATTACTGCAGGAGCTATTAATATGGCAACAGGTTTGGCTCATAGTATGTTTAATAGTATTGGCAATGCAATTACTAAATATAATATGAATGAGCAAGCTGATAAAATTTATCGTGATTCGACTATATTAGATGAATTATGTGGTAGGTTAGGTAAAAATTATTGAACATATAGGTACAATCCTATGGCGCGTTATTTTTAAAAAGTAAATTATAATAATGATAGAAATATTAAACTATCTGAAGATATTTATAAGAATTTAATTGATGGATTAATTCCAACAAATAAAATTCCTGAAGTGCTTCCAGCGCTTGTTTATGACTTATGGGCATTTTTATCCTGATGTTTTTTTACAAATAAATATGTTCAAGAGATAGATCCCTACTGACAAGGCTGATTTAATGGAAATCTATGAGTTGTTAGATGTTAATAACTCTTCTGCTAAAGCTGAATTTTATATGCATGAACACCAAATCCCTGAGCAATATTTGGGTGAAGTATTTGATATGTTTAATGGGAGTTTAGAAGCATCATATAAAAATATCTTACTTGTTAAATGATAAAGATCGAAAAAAATTATAATAAATGATTTGAAAGAGAAAGGGTACGAACGAGTATATATTGCTGATTATTTAGATGAATTAAATGATATTGATATTGATGAAGTCAGTCCAGATGCCATTAACTTTTTTTACAAAAAAATTAGTAGAAGACACTAATTTATTTTTATCAACTATTTGATGTTGAATGTCGACCAGTATTTTTTTAGCTTTATTACGTGGGAACTTATCTGAATTACACTATGAAAAAAATTTATGGGTTATCAATGTTTTTTTGGACAGTGAGTTAAATTCCGTTTTAACAAAAAGAAGGCCTGTTTGATTTTTAATGATGTTGCTAAATATATAACAAAAGAACAAAAACAGAAGAGTTAGAGCAAGAGGATAAATTGGTCGATGAAGGTGTATCTTCTGTCGAACAAAGTAATACTAATAAAGAAATGAACTTTCCAGAAATAACAAATCCTGAAATCTGTTTTTAATTTATATGAAGCTATTGAAGGAATGAAACTTTTAGCATTTAAAACCAAGATTTAGTTATGAAGATGAGATAGAAAATTATGATAGTAACACCAATGGTGATACTGAAGATACATTTGATTTTTTTCCTTAGGTCTAAATTCCCTTGATGAAGTTAAGAAAGAAGATATTATTTTTGTTAGGCTCACGTTGGTCGATTGAAGAGCGTGAATATAATGCTAAATATTGGTTGAAGCAAGCTGCAGATAAAGGTTATCAAAAAAAGCAATTGATATATTATTAAATGAAACTCATGAAGAAAAGAGTGATAATTCATCAATAATAAAACGATCATACTAATTCAGATGATAATGACACAAATTTAAATATTGTGAAAAAAATTTAATATTGACACTGTTGATAGTGCAGTTGAATATATTAAAGATATTGATAAAGATGAACTTATGAAAGTAACAAAAAAAGGTGTAAAAAAAGTATACTAGGTTTTTACTATTGATGGGTTGGAACGTATTAAAAAGATCTTTATAGATTTTTTTAATATATAAAGAAGAGGGATTATGATTAGAGTTAAATATGAAGGTAAACTTGTATCAGAATTTTTCAAGTTATAGTGAAGTTTTTAAATAAGATTTTTATCATATAATGAATTGTGCATTAGTATATTTAGTGTAGATGAATGGATTGATGAAAACCCTAATAGTAAACTTTCTATTAATGATAATGAAGCTATAGTTATTGCTAATACTGATGGCGTATCTTATTTTTTTATGATGATAATATTGATAAAGAAACTATTCAACGTATTATTAAGGAACTTAAATTATTTATGTTTACTATTGAAGAATATTAATGAGCGTATATGTAATATCGTTTGATAAAACGTAAATTACAATCGAAGTTGTATTTTTTTAATACTTAGTTCCTTTTCTGTATTGTCAGTAAAAGGGGTATTTTTATAAGATATAATTGTTACTAAAGATGTATCTAAATAATTTTTGGGGTTATAGGATAAAACGTGTTGTTTTTTTATGCCGATAGAACTTGGTATTTCCTTGTTCCGTCGGCATTTTATCTTTTTAGTGAGCTTTAAAGAGTGGACAAAAACGTGTTGCAAAAAGCTGAAACCCTTTGCATTTACTAGCCTAAATATGGTTTTTATCTTTCTAAAAAAATATTTTTTTAGAAGGAGTATTTTTTTATGAAAAAAATGTTAAATGTCCTAATTGTGGATTTAGTTGTAGAAATCATGTTAAATCTAATGAGGGTTATCAAAGGTGGATATGCAAGCTGTGTAAATATTCTTTTACAAATATAATTACAAAAGATGAAGTTGAATTACAAATATTTTTAAAATGGTTGTTTGGCAAGAATACCCAAAATGAAATGCTAAGACAAGGCCGTAGTTCTTGTAGAAAACAGCAAGATTTTTGGGAGTTATGTCCATTGTTCCCCAAGATTGAAGTATCGAGTACAGTTGTTTTTGTTGATGGAATATATTTAGCTAAAAATGATTATATTTTAATCTGTTGCAATAAACAATATGTTCTTGTTTGGTACGTTTGTAGATATGTACATTCCAGAGCAGGGTGCGCTTTATTACAACATATATCTAGCCCTATCATTGTTATCTTAGATGGAGGTACTGGCTTTCGAAAAGCATTAAAAAGTTTGGACTAAGACCAAACTACAAAGGTGTATCTTCCATGCATTTCAGCAAGTAAAAAGGTATACAACAACACGATCTAAAAGTCTTGCAGTAAGTGAATTATATGGGTTAGCAAAAGTTTTATTAACAATAAAAACACAAGATCAAGCACGGTTATGGATTCAAAATATAATGTCTTGGAAGATTCGACATAAAGTATTTCTCGATGAAAGAACCATAGATGAATATGGTTCGATACAACCTAAGCATGAACGCCTAATAAAGGCTGATAATTCCTTGATTAAATTAATTAACAAACAGTTATTATTTATGTATTTTTGACGTGTCTTTAGGGTTGTATGTCTTGCTATAAACAATTGAATTGAGGGTGGAATTATTGCACAATTACGTGTTATGTTGCGCAATCATCGTAGTATGTCAATTGAAAGAAGAATAAAGCTTTTATAATAAATGTTGGGGTGACACCATAGTGGTGTCATCCCAACATTTATTATAGACTCTTTTTTGTGTAAAAAAAATTTTTATAGAATTGTCTATAATTATAAACGAAATTAATTAAATAAAATTAATATCTATATATATTAATGAAAACAAAATGAAGTGGTGATATAATTAGCTATATAATCCGAAACATGATTAAATTTATGTATATAGAATATATGGGGAAAGGGTTATTATGTATTCTAATGAAAAAAGAAAGACTCTTTATAAAGGAGAATTTGATATAGCTGCTCATAATGATAGATTAAATAGATTTAATTGCCATCAAGGACATGGTTATGCTGCAGAGCAAGGAAATGATTTATACGATCGAATTGTAGGTCATGATGCTCAAATTTTAGGTGACGATAATGCTAAAAAAATGGAGCTGATAGGTTAGTTGATGGAAAGCTAATTCAAACAAAATATTGCCAGACTGCTAGAGCTTCTATTGATGCAGGTTTTAAAAATGGTGAGTATCGTTATATTGATAGTAATGGTAACCCAATGCAATTAGAGGTACCGAGTGATCAATATGATGAGGCCGTTAAGATTATGGGTAAAAAGATTCAAGAGGGGAAAGTTCCTAACTATGATGACCCGAAGAAAGCTAGTGACTTGGTAAGAAAAGGAAATATTACCTTAAGTCAAGCTACTAATCTTGCTAAAGCAGGAACTATTGAATCTTTAACATTTGATGCAGTTAATGGTGCTGTCATAGGCACTAGTGCAGCTGGTATATCAGCTACAATAATGTTTGCTAGAGCTATATGGAATGGCGAGGATATTAATAGTGCTCTTGATATTGCAGTTTTTTCTGGTTTACAAGCAGGTGGAATTGCATTTATAACATCCTTAGTTTCAGCTCAATTAACTAAAACTACCCTTAATACAATTCTTTTAAAGCCATCAGTTGAATTAGTTAAAGCATTGCCTACTTCCTTAAGAAATAACTTATTAATTACAATGAGAAGTGGCGCCCCCATATTTGGTGCTGCTGCAAGTAATAATCTAGCAAAGTTATTACGTGGTAATTTAATAGTTTCTGCTGTATCAACGCTTGTACTGGCAAGCAATGATATATTGAATTATGTTAATGGAAAAATATCAGGAAAACAACTGTTTAAAGAGATGACTACAATTGCTTCAGGTGCTCTTGGTGCAACTGGTGGTGCTACAGGTAGTACTACACTTTTGACTTCAATGGGCTTAACTCTAGGTCCTGTTGGAGCAGCAATTACAGCTATTGTCGGAGGTATTATTGGGGGTAGTGTGAGCACATCGGTATCCAGAGGTCTTTTAAATAGCTTTATTGAAGATGATGCTGTAAAGTTAACACAGATTATAAATAATAGATTTTCAGTACTAGCTCATGAATACTTACTCAATGAAGATGAAATAGAATTATCTATAGAAGCTCTTAAAGCTTGTCTTGTGCGTGGTAAATTACTTGATATGTTTGCATCTAGTAATAAAGATAATTATGCTGATTCACTTATTTTACAATGCATTAATTCAATTATAGTGTGGAGAACTACAATTAGGATACCTAGTCAGCTTAGGTTTACTGAGGGCATTAGCAGAGTTATTAATGGTCTGGAAAATAATACATTTAATATTTCAAATCATAACAAATTTGATTCACAAGTTATTGCTAGAAAATTACTTAATAGAGATATTTCTGATTTTTGCTGCCAAAAAAAGCGTGGTATATTACAAAAACAATTTGATTCTATTGGTAAACAAAGTGAGATATTGCTACAAAATATGAAAGATGATGAATGTAATCATTTCAATAATATGGGGATAATAACGACAAGATTGACTGAATGCAAAAAGAATTTTTGAAGAGAACCTTACGTTAATAGATATACAACTATCAAAGCATACTTTCGGATTAAATAAAATATTAAACAGGATTTTTTTAATATTTTTATTGGTGGGGGAGTACATGAATGAACTAAACATAGTAAACTCAAATTTAGTAACAATTGATGATAAAAAAATTATTTTTAATAGGCAGATTGATTTATTTATAGAAAAGCATAAAGGTAATCGACAACAAATAAATAAGCTAGTATTTGAAAGTATTGCTTGTTTGACAGAAGCTGATAGAAAACAAAATATATTAAATAATAAGAGCCGATTTGGAAGTCTAATTGGTATTTTTTTACTGGTAGTAATCGCAAGCTTCAAAAGTCTATTGAACAAAAATCATGCTAATGCACAATATCTTACTCAACAAATAATAAATAAGATGGCGGAGCAAAAATTTATTAGCATTTGATTTATTGGCAACTGTAAATAATAAATTAAACTATCATGTAGCGAGTTTAAATGGTGAGATAGAAAAAAATATATAGGATTAAATAAGTTTTTTTCAAATTATATCAAAAATCAGATGATACAGACTGAAGTTCGATTAAATAAATTGGAAAGAAATGTCAATTTATTAACTTGGTCAAACTCTATTGAGTATCAAATGTTTAATGAAAAACCTTATTTAGAATTAGATTATTTATCTAAGATAGTTTGTATCACCAAAGATTTTTTTGAAATAACAAAGGGAAACTGGGAGATACAGGATTTATTCTTGTTAAAGAGTTTGTTGCTTAGAATGGGATTAGATCCTAATCATTATATTAATTTATGGGATACGATTATTGGTATTAATGAATCGGAAGAATTAAAAGATAAATTTATTGGTTCTAATTATTTAATTTGTGATGATGTTGTTGATAATAATCTGATTTTTTTATTGAAGCTATTTATAAACTTGATAAGTTAAATTTTTGATGAACGATATACTCTTATTGCCTGTAACGATATTTTATCTACAAATAATATTTCAGTTAGTGAGAATATGTTGATTAATGCTCTTTCAAAAATCTTTTTATCGAAAAATAATTATAATATTAGACTAGATACTGATATTAAGATTTTTTTGAATTAGTTCTTGAGTTACTATTTAATTTAAAGGAAGGCAATCAGTATCTAAGAAAAATATAAAGTAGTAGAAAAAAAGTTCAGTCTTATTTGGAATATTCTTCTCCAGGAATAGAGTTGTATCATAAAGGAAAAATATGAAGAGGCTTTTTAATATATTTAAAGCGAACTATGAAGCTGGTGATTTATCAGAAATATTTTATTTAGCATCGTGTTATTTATATGGACGTGGAATTAACTGCAACTATAGAGCTTGTCTAGATCTTATTAATGAAGCTTTGGAGAACGATTATGATGATGTCTATTTTTTTACTGGGAAAGTTATATGATGAAGGGTTAGGTTGTAAAACAAGATAAAAAAATAAAGGAATTTATTATTATAAAGATGCAATTGAAAAAAAGCCAGTAGCATATATGTGAAAGGTATGTCTTTAAATAACTTAGCATTAAAAATATGAAACTGGTGATAATGTTGAGATTGATATTTCTAAAAGCGATTGAATTATATGAAGAAGGTATTAATTGTGGAAATGGATTATGTGCATATAATTTAGGAAAAAAATTCACTTTAAAGGTTTAAATGGTGAAATAAATTATAATCTTGCATTTTATTTTTTTATTCTATTGGTGGGGAATACAATGAGTCTCATTCATTAAATATGTTGGGATATTTTTTTATGAAAAAGGTTTAAGTGGGAGTGTCTCATACGAAAAAGCAATAGAATATTATAAATCATCGTATATAAAATGGATTAGGTGAAGCTGCATATAATTATTCTAGATTTTTTTGAAACCGGTATAGGAGTAGAAGAAAAATTTTGAAACAGCATTTGAGGTTTTTAAAAAAAGCAATTGATTGTAATGTAGAGTTAGCGATTTATAAACTTGGAGATTGGTATTTTTAATAAGTATTCTAATGATCAAGAGAGAAGAATAATAATTGGTGATTATATGCGTAGTAAGCAACTTTTTTTCAAAACTGTCTACTTTGAATGGTATTAAAAAGGTTGAGTTTGAAACAAGGGGCTCAGGAATATTAGATGAGCCTTTTAATATAGAATTTTGAAATTATAGTTAATTATTTATTACTGCTACTTTTTGCTATATATTATGGGGAGAAAATATGAATGAATTAAATGTTATTAATAATGATGTTGTTACAGTAGAGGATAAAAAAATTTCTTTAATGATCAAATAGATTTAATTATTAATCAACATAAGAATAATCGACAAACAATTAATCGCCTTGTTTTTTTGATAGTATGGCTTTATTAACAGATGCAGATAGCGCCAGTGATACGTTAGCACGAAAAGGGTTCTTTAAACGTTTAATAGGATCATTTACCGGATCCAATAGAAAACTTGAAGCAATTATTAATCAGAATCGTAGTAAAGCACAGTATTTGGCACAACAAACTCTACAGAAATTAGCTGAACAGAATTTATTATCTTTTGATTTGATTGCTAGTGTAAATAATAAATTGAACTTTCATGTAGAACAATTAAATAGTGAAATCGAAAAATATTTATAATGGTTTACATAAATTTATAACCATGTATAAAGGGCACTTGGTACAAATTGAATCGAGACTAGACACATTAGAACGAAATGTTAATTTATTGACCTGGACTACATCTATAGAGTATCAAACCTTTGGAGGAACTCCATATAATGAATTAGATGAATTAACTAAAATGATTTGTCTTGTGCGTGATTTTTTTATGAAATAACTAAAAGGTGTCTGGAGAACTAGTGATTTATTATTATTAAAGACAACTATTAGTTCTTTAAACTTATTACCTAATGATCAGATAAACTATATGGATACATTAATATCTATATATGATAATCCTATTATTAGAGCTAAGTTATTAGGTGGTTCTGAAATAGGTATAAAAAGAAGATTTTAGTGAATCTTTATTGGCGATGGGTATTTTTAAGAAAAATTAAAGTTACTAGAATCTGATGAAAAAAATATCAAATTGATTTGTGTAAAAAAAATATATCTGAAGAAGTTGATGATCTTTCTGTGAGAAATGATTTATTAAAAACATATTTCGTGGATACAAAAAGGTATTAATGGAAATCAAAATATTAATCGATATGATTTTTTTACTAGATTTATTGTATAACTTAAAAATCAGCAGAAGATCAATTATTATTAGTAGATAATAGCAGTGCTGATAAATATACAGTATACATAAATCAAGAAAATCAAAGAGAAGCCGTACGTTTGTACGAGGATGGAAAGAGAGCGTTAAAAGAAAAAGATTATGATAGTGCTTATAAATTTTTCCAACAAAGCGTTGATTTGGGGAATATAGATGCAATCTATGAATTGAGTTTGTGTTATTATTCGGGACAGGGCGTGAATGCAGATTATGATAAAGTAATTGATTTTATAAGACAAGGATTAGATAAAGGATGTAATAATTGTTTGTTTCTGATGGGGACAGTGCTTCATGAAGGTGATGGTGTTGATAAAGATTTAGATAAAGCAAAATTCTATTATAGAAAAGCCATAGATGAATGTTCTGATAGAGAAGTTATTGGATTTGCTCAATGTGATTTGGCGAGTACTCTATGGGATGAGAGTTCATTATCTGAAGATAAATCGGAAATTGTATCATTGTATGAAGCCTCAATGAATAATGGATGCGTTATGGCTATGGAAAATTTGGGGAACTTTTATTTTGATGGGTATAATGTTAAATCTGATTATGAAAAAGCATATTACTATTTACGGCAAGCTGCGCAACATAACAGTACAACTGTATATACTAGATTAGGATATATGTGTAAGAATGGTCAAGGAATTAAACAAGATTATAAAATGGCAAAAATATTGGTATGAAAAAGGGGATTGAATTTAACGATAATGGCTGTTTTAATAATTTAGGAAGTTTATATAGAGATGGACAAGGCGTAGAACAAGATTATAAAAAAAGCATTTGAATTATTTGAGAAAGCCGCTAAATTAGAATCAGAGTATGGTATGTCTAATTTGGCATTTCTATACGAAAATGGTTATGGTGTTGATAGGGATATGACTAAGGCAATAGATTTATATAAACAAGCTGCTGAATTAGGTAATCAGTATGCTATTGATGCGGTAAAAACGTTTAAATTTATAAGAGTTTTTGAGAGTAGTGGTTCAATATGTTATAAGATAACAGATAATAAGTTATTATATCAGGCAGTTTAATACATTTTTTTGATAATATTATATCAAGATAGATTATAATAACAATTAAGGTAATTTTTTTGGGATTATGGATACAGACATTACATTTAGTATAGACTAAAAAAATTATTTTTTTAGTAATATATTTATAAGAATTGTATGAGTGCTAAAATATTAAGCGAGGTTATTTACTATTAAATATAGAGGATAAATTTTCGTTTTTGAATTTTGTATGGTGGCTTAATCATAAAAGTAGGTTTATTTCTTTGTTATCAATTGAGAAATTTTTTTATGAAATATATTACATTATCGAGGAGAAGATTATGAATGAGAAATATATTGTTTTTTTAATGTTAAAGGAATAGGTAATAATAATTGTAAGTTAAAGTTTTATGATAATTATGAACATATATTAGATAATGATAGTTATATAAAAAAATAATGATTAATTCAACTGTTAGCCAAATAATAGTCTATTTACATGATTATTTAAAAGTTGATAATAGAGATATTTGGACTTACATTATGGATTATATTGGTAGCATAATGATTGCTATTTTTGAAAAAAACTGTTATACATACTCTTCTATTATGCTAAGCCCTACACTCACTATAGCAAGTTATTATAATTTAGATGATAAAGAAAAAAATCGTATTTAATTAAAGATAAAATAAATATTACTGATAAATTGACATATGATATATCATTCAATAGTCATGATGTTATAGATAAATGGGTTTTTAAATATTCCTATTGATGATTATAGGAAAAAAAGAAATAGATATGATATTTTATTTTTTTATTATTACAGGGAAATAATATTTTTTTCAAAAAAATATGGCACTTTATGCATACTTAATGAGCCTTATTAAAGAAATTAATAATAAAAAGTCGAGAAGGACAGGAACAAGTAATAGAATATATTAATAAGAATGCTAATAGAGTGGGTATATCTATTGTATTAAATGATCGTTATAACTCATTAAAAAAATCAAGTTAGTAAGGAAGATAAATTCACGTTATTACGAAATAAAATTGCACATCCTAATATAAAAAAATGATGATGAAAAAAAGTGAATCTTAATATGAGTATATTAAATGAACTTGTCGCAATTGTATGTTGTGCTATTGGTGATATTGAAGAAGAAATAACTTATTAGTAATCTTTTTATTGTTTATATTACTTGATGAGTTGCGACCAAGTATTAGTAGAACTATATAGGGACTAGCAATACAGAAAATACATGTATTGCTAGTTCTAAGTTTTGAAAAAAAGCAAAATATTTTTAAAAATAATTATTGACACACACGGATACGTGTATTATAATTACATCATCAGGTGAAAGAAATCACCAACATGTAGAACAGAAAGACTTAGATTCTAACAGCAATCCTATCACATACATAACTTGATTAAGATGAGTATAGAATCTAGTATAATTTCATAGTTATCGTTCATAAACGATTCATAAGGTTAGACACCAGCAGCAATTCTTTGATTAAATAACCAGAAAAAAAGTAGTTATGGAGACCCTTTGGTCTAGAGTATCGTGTCTAGTTATCCTTAGCCTCAGTGAGGTTAGTAATTGTCTTGAACTTTGTATTGTAACCGCTCACGGTTGTCTTGTTTATTTTGCTTTCAAAATTTACGTTGTGATAATCCGCAGCGGTTTTTTTATATGCCAAGGAGATATGAACTATGAATACATTTATGAACGCTTTAACAAACAATGAAAAAAATCTTATACCGCTAATGATGGTACTGCGTATCATACAAGTGGCAGTCCTCTTGTGGACCTTAATTTCTCTGTGCCTGCATTGCGTCAAGTTGCAGTTGATTTTCTATGGTAAAAGTAAACATGACCGCTATTTCTATGGTGCACATCGCTCTATGGATGCAGTGGATGCATTGCGCTTTATTTCATTACATCCTATGATGAAGACCCTCTGTATACCATGAAATGGCTTATGTATGCTCGCCATATTAAGCTAGGTCTTGGCGAGCGCGATGTATTTCGTATGATGCTCACTAAAATTGGTGACTTGCATCCAGAGATGACATTGCAGTTCATCATCGGCACCGAGTTATGGAACTATGGCCGTTGGGATGATGTGTTACGCATCTTTTTTGATACTACGAGTGGTATCTTACACGATGGACTAGGGGCGTTAATAGCTAATCAGTTTAGACGCGATGTAATGGCGTGTGGGCTAGGCGATTCTATTAGTTTATTAGCTAAATGGATGCCGTCCAATAATACATCGTCTAAAAGCAAAAAAACGTTCTGAGGCGGTTATTTTTACAATCCTTATTACATCTAAAGTGCACGAGCGTACCGTAAAACTCTGTCTAGATTGCGTGAACATCTAGCGGTGGTAGATCGCAAGGCTTCTCTCAACCAATGGAACGATATTAATTATAATCATGTGCCATCAAAGGCGAATCTTAAATATCGCAATGCTTTTTTTAAAAACATGATGAAGAACGCCGCCAGGCGTATCTTACATCATTAGAAAAGGGAGACGACTCAGTTAAGATTAATGCGAATTCTATGTTCTTGTATGATATTGTACAAGCTTATATAGACAATAATAGTTGCTGGAGGAATATTTTAAGACCGTATGATGAAACATTAGAGCAATTATGGCATGCCCAAGAAGCGCCTAAGGATTATGATGATATCTTAGTTATACGCGACGGGTCTGGATCTATGGGGCAACAACTATCTGGTAATAGTTCCGTTACCGCACTTAGCGTAGCAGATTCTATTGCATTGTATTGTGCACAGCATAATAAGAATGAATCCTTTAAAAATCGATTCATTACCTTTAGCAATCGCCCTCAGATGGTAGACATTTCGATGTGTGAAACTTTGCGAGATAAGCTTAGACGATTGCATCGCTTTGACGATTATAGCAATACGGATATAGAGGCAACATTTGACTTAATTCTCGACACAGCTGTTAGACATCATCTGCGTCAAGAGGAATTACCTTCAGCGTGCCTCATTATTTCTGATATGCAGTTTGATCAGGCTACAAAGCATGAGGATAACACGACCGTTATTGAATCATGTCGTCAGAAATTTGAAGCCCTTGGGTATACTATGCCACGGCTCATTTTCTGGAATGTATCGGTCTATGCACATAATACAATTCCTGTACAAATGCATCCCAGTGGTGTCATTCTCGTATCTGGATTCTCTAAATCCATCGTAGATATGGTAGTATCTAGAGAACTCGATCCTGAAACGGCACTCAAAGCAGAACTAGATGCCAAATGTAGTATTGTAGATACAGCATTACAAGGTCATGTAAAGGTGGCGTAACATTTATATACTCTCATTAAAACAGGTTCCTATCAGTCGCAATATGACGAGTAGGAACCTTCTTTTTGTGTAATTAATTTGTGCTATAATGAGTTGTAGGTTTTATACTATAACAATCATTTTATATATACGAGGAATTAAGTATGGCAATTAGCAAAGAAGTACAAAAATCTAGCGAAATGAAGTTTGATGGTAAACTAATTAAGGTTACCTATGATATAGCTGATGTAAATGGAAATGATGCGTGGCGTGAGGTGGTGCATCATCCAGGGGCAACTGCTATCGTTGTCGTTACAGAAGACAATAAAATCGTGATGGAACGTCAATTCCGTTATGCTTTACAACAACCTTTGCTTGAAATTCCAGCTGGTAAACTAGACCCTAACGAAGAACCTATTAACTGTGCTAAACGTGAATTAGCTGAGGAAACTGGTTACCGCGCTAAAGAATGGATTTCATTAGGTACTATTGCTACAAGTCCTGGTTTCTGTAATGAAGTATTACATCTATACTTAGCAAAAGATCTCACCATGGGTGAAACTAACTGGGATCCTGATGAATACGTAGAGCTTGAGTATTTTACATTACCTGAACTGCTAGAGGCTATTAAGAATGAACAAATTAAGGATAGTAAATCCTTAGCAGCTCTAATGTTAGCTATGCCTTATCTTAAATAGGACTTTATTAAAAAAATAATATATAGTATAATGAACACATAAAGAGAGCCAAATAACGTACTGTTAGCGTTAGGCTCATCTAAAATACGGAAATATGATGATGCCTAACGTGTTGAGGTGGTAGGATACCTCATACGTTAGGCGTTTTTATTCCCTAACTTACGTTATTTGGCTCTTAATGGTAGTATAGCATGTAATATTCTAGCTGAATATTACAATAGGAGTTATTATGTATAAAAGAATCATTATATTAGTTATGGATTCTGTTGGCATTGGTCATGCCCCAGATGCGGCACAATTTAATGATGAAGGATCTAATACATTAGGACATATCGAAGCAACTGCAGGTTTGATTCATTGTCCTACATTGCGTTCTCTAGGCTTGGCAAATATTGCGGATATTAAGACCGATGAAGTACCTGTTATGGGTGCTTATGGGAAAATGGAGGAAGTCAGCACAGGGAAGGATACAACCAGTGGTCATTGGGAAATGATGGGGCATCCTGTGACGGTGCCGTTTCCAACATTTTATGATGGTTTTCCTAAGGAGTTAATGGATACTTTTACCAAAGAAACCGGTTATGGATATCTTGGTAATGAGGTAGCATCTGGTACTGAAATCATCGAGCGTCTCGGCGTAGAGCACATGAAAACGGGAAAACCTATTGTGTATACCTCTGCGGATTCTGTGTTCCAAATTGCGGCTCACGAGGATGTGATTCCCTTAGAGGATTTGTATCGTATGTGCGAAATTACGCGTAACAAAGTATGCGTTGGTGATTATTATGTAGGTCGTATCATAGCTCGTCCGTTTGTAGGTAACCAGGTCATTTTGTACGTACCTCGAATCGTCATGACTATAGCCGTATGCCTGAACACCGCATGGTGCAACAGGAATTACAATCTGCTCAAATTCCTACGGTAGCCGTCGGCAAAATTGGTGATATCTATGCTCATGTCGGATGGGATGAAAGCTATCCAACGAAATCGAATGCTCACGGTATGAATGTGGTGCCTTACTTATTAGGTTCCTCCTTTAAAAGTGGCCTCATGATGGTGAACCTTGTAGAGTTTGACAGTCTATATGGTCATCGCCGTAACGTAGAAGGCTATAAACGTGCCATCGAAGATTTTGATTACCAATTGAGTGGATTATTACCATTATTGAAAGATGATGATTTGCTTATCATCACAGCCGATCATGGTAATGATCCTACATGGCATGGCACAGACCATACGCGTGAACACGTTCCATTACTTGCTTATAGCCCAAGTATGAAAGGGGCCATCGATTTAGGTTTACGCCACAGTTTTGGTGATATAGGACAAACCGTATTGGCGAACTTTGGACTTTCACCATATGCAGTAGGCACATCATTTTTAAAAGATATTATGAAATAGTCGTATTGTGTAATATAATCCTTGCGTCACAATATCTTGTATGATATAATCATTCAGGTATAAGAAACGATTTTTAAGGAGGTGACTCAATTGCCAAACATTAAATCCAGTATTAGAAGCGTAAAAACGGATGCTGAACGTCGTGCGAAAAACGCCGCTGTGAAATCTCAAATCCGTACAGCAGCTCGTAAAACCGTTGAAGCTGTTCAAGCAGGCGCAGTAGAAGAAGCAAAACAAGCACTTGTTCAAGCTACTAGCGTAATTGATAAAGCAGCCTCCAAAGGTGTACTTCATAAAAACACTGCAGCTCGCAAAAAATCCAACCTTGCAGCTAAAGTAAACGCTTTATAATTTTATAGAGCCAAAGCCCATCGATTGATGGGCTTTTTTTATACTCCAAAGGACGCCAAAAGGCGTCCTTTTTTCCTTGATACTCAGCAGTAATAAAATTGATTTTTTAGTACTAAATGCTAGTAATCATAAAAATATATGCATAACATTTTGAATACCTTATGGGAGTGGACTGAGGGTAGCTCCAAAACCGACTTTACACTCACTGTGGATTTCGCTTCACGAAATCTTACGTTCGTGACTAAGTGATGTGTGGGCCCCATGCGTCGCTATGCTCCTCTGTTGCCTCACACCCTACTTATGGCCCTGCGAAGGCCGTAGGCCGTAGTCAGACCCGGCCGGTGGAGGTTTTGGGGCTGCCCTCAGTCCTATTCTGCAAAACTTAGAAAGATGAATGCATATATTTTTGATAGAAGCAAAGGTAGTAAAAATCAATTTTATTACGCCTCAATATGCTATAATGAAACATATGATTAAGCGAGGTGTACTTATGAAAAAATTAATGATTATAGATGGCAGCAGCCTGTTATTTCGTGCCTTTTTTGCGCTTCCTCCGTTGAAGTCTGCTCTTGGCACGCCAACCAATGCAGTATATGGTTTTTTGACAATGCTCATTAAATTATATGAGGAGATTAAACCTGATTATATTGCTGTAGCCTTTGATAAAGGTCGTCAAACGTTCCGTACGGAAATATATAGTGAATATAAAGGAAATCGCCCTGATGCACCAGAGGATTTACGACCTCAGTTTAGCTTGATTCAAGATGTGTTAAAGGCTCTTGGCATATGTGTTATTGAAGAGGAAGGTTATGAAGGGGACGATATTCTTGGTTCCTTGTCTAAGAAATTTGGATCTTCTGATTTAGCAGTGCAAATTATTACTGGTGACCGCGATAATTTACAGCTTGTTACCGATTACAGTCATGTATTCTTAACGAAAAAAGGTATCTCGGATATGCTTGAGGTTACCTTGGATAATATGACTGAATTATATGGCTATGGCCCAGAAAAAGTTATCGAAATGAAGGCGCTTATGGGCGATTCTTCCGATAATATTCCAGGCGTTCCAGGGGTTGGTGAAAAAACAGCTCTTAAATTAATTAATGAATACGGTGATTTAGAGTCTGTATATGAGAATATCGATAACATTTCTGGCAAGAAATTAAAAGAACGTCTTGTTGAAAATAAAGATTTAGCCTTCTTATCTCGTCAATTGGCTACCATCAAGACTGACATGGACTTGTCTTATACGCTCGATCAATTTGTACAGAATTTCCACCTTGGTGAAGTAAAACCGATGTTTGAAACATTAGGCTTTACTAAATTGACACCTCGTTTGGCTAGTGTGATGGGCGTAGAAGGTGACGACGCAGAGGATTTTGGTGGACTCTTTAGTATGGCCGAAGAGATTAAAATCGAAGATCTCTTAGATGCATCTGCTCTTACTGAGGACTTTTACAAATAAAACCATTGGTGTTCATATTATTACGGATGGCAAAGCACCGTTCCGTACGATTACATCTGCTTTCATTAATAATGGTGAAAGCATCATCAAGTTAGATGGTTCTCATAATGATGTACTACTAAACGCGTTAAATGGTGCGAAAACGGTTGTGACAACACAAAGCAAGGAATTAATGGAAGTTCTTTGTCACAATGAACCGGCTCAGATTCGTTTATATGATGATGACGTGGCTCGTATTCACGATGTATCCTTGATGGCTTATCTATTGGACCCAACGCGTACCAATTATGGATATCTCTATTTAACAGAGCGTTTTAGTGTGCCATCTATTGCTACAGGCAGTGTAGATGTAGAATGCGTCTCTATGGTGAAAGCATTGCTTGCTATGAACGATGCTGCTGTTAAAGCATTGCAAGACGAATCCTTATGGGATTTATACAACAATATTGAATTGCCATTGATTCATACATTATTAGTTATGGAGAAAAATGGTATTTATATTGATCCTGTAAAATTAGAAGAAACAACTGTTAAATTCAAGGCGGAACTCGAAGCTGTTCAGCAAGAAATTTATGAATTGGCAGGGGAAACGTTTAATATTAATTCTCCAAAACAATTGGGCATTATCTTGTTTGAAAAGATGAATTTACCTGTCATTAAAAAGACAAAAACAGGTTACTCTACAGATGCAGAAGTATTAGATATGCTTCGTCATGAAAGCCCTATTGTAGAGAAGATTTTGGTCTATCGTTCCGTAGCTAAATTAGTTTCTACCTATTGTGAAGGCTTAGCGGTCCTCATCAATCCTGAAACACATCGCATTCATACCACATTCAACCAAATGGTAACAGCTACTGGACGCTTGAGCTCTTCAGATCCGAACTTACAAAATATTCCTGTTCGTACAGAAAAAGGTCGTGAAATTAGAGCGTTATTCTATCCTGGCGAAGGCTTTGATACATTGGTGAGTGCCGATTATTCACAAATCGAGCTCCGTATCTTGGCACATTTGTCTGGTGATGAAGCATTAATTAAAGCTTTCAACGATGGTAAAGATATTCATAGATTTACCGCTGCCGAAGTGCTTGGTAAAGTCTCAAGATGAGGTAACCAGCGAAGAACGTTCTCACGCAAAGGCTGTCAACTTTGGCATTATCTATGGTATTTCAGATTTTGGTTTGTCTCGTGATTTAGGCATTACACGTCAAGAAGCAAAAAACTATATTGAGCTTTATTTTAGCCGCTATCCGAAAGGTTAAAGAATATATGGATAATATGGTACAAGAAGCCCATGAAACGGGTAAGGTGCGTACGATGTTTGGTCGTATGCGCGAGTTACCAGATATTAATAGTCGTAATTTTCAACCGTCGTTCCTTTCGCAGAGCGTACGGCTATGAACACACCGATACAAGGTACTGCTGCTGATATTATTAAGCTCGCTATGAACAAGGTAGAATCCATTTTAGAAGAGAAGACGTTTAAATCTCGCTTATTATTACAGGTGCATGATGAACTTGTATTAGAAGTGGTAAATGAAGAATTGGATGCTATTCAAACGTTGCTTATGGAAACCATGGAATCCATTGTAGAATTACATGTTCCACTTATCGTTGATGTACATAATGCGGAAAACTGGGCACTTGTAAAATAAATTTTACATATAACGTTTAGAGTCGAAGGATAGATGCAGGAGGCACATATGTTAAAAATAGGTTTAACAGGTGGTATTGCATCTGGTAAGAGTACAGTACTAGACTTTTTTAAAAAGAAGAATGTACCTTATATTGATGCCGATGTAGTAGCACGTGAAGTGGTTGATCTTGGTACGCCTGGACTCGCTGCTATCCGTGAATTATTTGGTGATACAGTGATTCTCGATGATGGTAGATTAAATCGTGAAGCACTTGGTAGTATCGTCTTTCACAATGAAGAAAAACGCCTACAGTTAAATAGCTGCTTACATGGTTTCATTCGTCAGCGTATTGATGAACTGAGTGCTATGTATGAAGAGGAAGAAGCTCCAGCCGTAATTTATGATATTCCTCTTCTCATTGAGGGTAAGTGGTATGAGCGACTCGATACGGTTTGGCTTGTCTATGTATCGCCAGAGGTGCAGGTTCGCCGATTAATGGAGCGCAATGGATATTCAAGAGAAGACGCATTAGCGCGTATTCAAAAGTCAAATGTTATTAGATGATAAACGCTCCTTTGCAGATGTCATCATTAATAATGATGGTACACCTGATGAATTATATATTCAGTTAGAAAAAAATTGTGGCATGAGAAACTACTACCGTTGTATAATAAATAATCATCAATATATATAGATTGAATCGATTTCAAAATATATACGGTTAGGATTAAGGGAGGATGTATGAAACGAAATACAGCAACAGCATTGGCTGTTGTCGTGTTGGGCTGGTTTTATTTTAACCATATGCAAGATCCTGTAGCACGCTATACGGCATACCCCTTTGATTATAGAGATGTAGTTGTATCGGCTGCGGAAAAAAAGAAGAGGTGTCACCATCGTTGGTGGCTAGTGTTATTTTAGCTGAAAGTAAATATAAGAATACAGCGGAATCTGAGACAGGGGGCACTTGGGACTAATGCAACTCATGCCGGATACGGCTCGTTGGGTAGCACAACAAATGGGGCACAGTAACTATACAGATCGATCAATTAAAAAGAACCGGAAATAAATATTCAACTAGGGACATGGTATTTAGGGTATTTATTAAAAAGAGTTTAACGGTGATGAAGTGCAAGCGTTGGCTGCTTATAATGCAGGTCGTGGACATGTAGAATCATGGATTAAGGAAAAAAATTGGAATGGCATGGTTGATACGATTCCATTTCCTGAAAACGCGTATGTATGTTAAAAACCGTTTTAACCTATCAAGAAAGGTATGAGTCATTATATGGAGAACATCATTGAAACCTGTAAGTCTTTAGACTATTCTTGGTTGCCACCGGAGATTGGTAATTTTAAACTCAAGGTGACAGGGCCCGATGAAATTGTGAAAGCGCAAGAAACATTAGCTGCAGGTGAAGCCGTGTTGACTTTACCTTTATTTCACTATGAAAATGATTTAGGTTGGAAGTGGTGTGCTCTCTACGATAAAGAGGTAGAGGATTATACCGTGCACGTAGTGATGCCTTTGTTCACATTTGTAGATATATCTTTTGTGCGCCAAGAGTTCGAACCGTATTGGCAGGGCCTACAAGAACGTTGTGTTCAGGGACTTTCAAAATTACTAATCAACAGTGCAGAAAATTTTACCTATACCTATATGCGTAAGGGGCTACAGAATTGGGATTATGAATCTGTTATGCCCGCTGAGTTAGAAGGATTTGTACGAGATATAACACCTAAAAATGCGGTGCGCATGATTAATGGTTCCTATATCATAGGTGAATATCGAAAGATGGATGAATGTACAGGATTACTGTTGTACTATAATGAATATCGCGATGAATTCTTTGCAGAATTACGGTATCAAAATTATCCAGAAATTGATCATCATCTTGATGCTAAGTCATTAGATGATTTGGAACATGTACTATCTGAACATTTAAAAAATATACTGTGTGAACTAAATTCACGCGGTTAAATTGTACATTTTAGCGGAATTATGCTATACTATACATGACTTTTATATAAACTTTTTTAAGAGTGGGCTATTTTTTGCTCACTCTTTCGTTTATGATTGGATGAAATTAGTCATATAATTGTATCAAATTGTATAATGAAAACAGCGTATATAATCGATATGTAGTATGTTATAAGGAGGCGATGGCTATGAAAAGAGAGGCCGTAGAGGAATTTGTATCCTCTGTAGTTGAAGGCGTTATAGCTGGCACGAATCTGGAATTAGTCGATGTCGACTATGTTCGAGAACGGGATTGGTATTTGCGCGTGTACCTTGATAAACCAGGTGGTGTCGATTTGGATGACTGTCAAATGGTCAGTGAAAAATTGAGCGCAGCTCTCGACGAGAAAGACCCTATTGCAGAAAATTATTTGCTTGAAGTGTCTTCTCCTGGTCTTGATCGAGTTCTAAAAAAGGATAAAGATTTCATTCGCTATAATGGCCGTGATGTAGATATCCAATTGTTTAAACCTATTAATGGCAGTAAACAATATACAGGTGTACTACAAGGCTTTACAGATACAACGATAGAATTTTCAATCAATGGTGAAAGCGTAACATTTGAACGTTCTGCCATTGCACAAATTCGATTACATCTTGATTTTTAATATATGGAGGCATACGAGTGAGTCAAGAATTAATTCAAGCAGTTATGGTGCTGACAAAACAAAAAGGTTTTGCACCTGAGGTTATTTTTGAATCCCTAGAAGCTGCATTATTACAAGCATATCGTAAGGAACCACATTCTAATCCAGATGCGTATGTGGAATTGAATCGTGAAACTGGTGCTTATAAGGTAATGGCGAAGAAACAAGTTGTAGAAATTGTAGAATTCCCAGAAACCGAAATCAGCCTATTAGATGCTCGTAAAATCGATAAACGCTATGAAATTGGCGATATTGTTGAAGCAGATGTAACACCTGCTAACTTTGGTCGCAGTGCAGCTCATACAGCTAAACAAATGTTAATTCAACGTTTGAAAGAGGCTGAACGCAGTGTTGTATACGAAGAATATTATAGTCGTGAAGGCGATATCATTACGGGTGTTATTACACGCGTTGAAGGTAAAAACGTATATATTAATTTAGGTAAAACAGAAGCTATTTTACCTCCAACTGAGCAAATCGGTACAGAAACATATCATGAAGGGGACCGCATTAAATGCTATATCGTAGAGGTTAAGAAAACTACGAAAGGCCCTCAAATTATGATTTCCCGTACTCATCCAGGCCTATTAAACGCTTGTTTGAATTAGAAGTGCCAGAAATCTATGAAGGCGTAGTAGAACTTAAATCTGTAGCTCGTGAACCTGGTATGCGTTCTAAAATCGCCGTATATAGCCGCGATGAATCCATCGATCCAGTTGGTGCTTGCGTAGGCCCGAAAGGTCAACGCGTTCAACACATTGTAGATGAATTGCACGATGAAAAAATCGACATTGTAAAATGGGATGAAGATCCTGCCATTTATATTGCGAACTCTTTAAGTCCTGCAAAGGTAATCTCTGTAGATGTTAGCGAAGAAGAAAAATCTTCTTATGTTGTAGTACCTGATTACCAATTATCCTTGGCTATCGGTAAAGCTGGTCAAAATGCTCGCTTAGCAGCTAAATTGACAAACTGGAAAATCGACATTAAGAGTGAAACACAAGCTGCAGAAAATCCTTTCACAGGTTTTACAAGTACTGAAGCAGCGGAAAGCGAAGACTAATGAAAACCAAATCTCAACCTATGCGCACTTGTGTAGGCTGTGGTGAACCAAAGAGTAAGCGCGAGTTAATGCGTGTTGCTCTAAGACCAGAAGGGACAATCAGTATCGACAGAACTGGTAAAGCCCCTGGTCGTGGTGCTTATATCTGTGCATCCATGGACTGTTTTGAGGCTGCGTATAAGGGTAAAAAACTAGAACGCTCTTTGAAGCATGCTGTATCAAAAGAGGTATATGAAGCATTGAAGCACGATTTGGAAGGTCATGAATAATTTCAGCATATGAATGAAGATAAAGTTTTAAATCTCTTAGGCTTGGCACAACGGGCCGGAAAATTGAGTTCCGGAGATTTCATCGTAGAGAAAGCGATGAAAAAGAAAACCCCTAAGCTTGTTCTATTAGCAGGTGATTGTGCGGCCAATAATGAAAAGAAATACATACAATTAGCAGAATTACATCATATCCCATTGCGTAAAGTCGGCAGTAAAGAAACATTAGGTACGGCTATAGGCAAAGAAGTACGTGTAGTGGTAGCCGTAGAGGATGATGGATTTGCAAAAGCATTACTAAAAGAGATTGATCAGTAAGAAGGGGGTATGTAGATGTCCAAAAAGCGCGTACATGAAATCGCTAAGGAATTTGGCGTTGAAAGTAAACAGGTTATTTCTATTTTGCAACAACATAATTTTAATGTTACAAAAGCCGTTAATACAGTAGATGATGCAGGTTATACTGTGGTGAAAAACCAATTAGGTGGTAAATCTAATGGGGCTGATACAAAGGTAGCAGCTGCTCCTGCTAATCCAAGCAAACATGAAAAAGCTGCAACACCTAATAAAGCTGTAAAAACAGATAAACCAGCAAAAGAACAGAGCCACAAAAAAGAGGCTAAGCGTGATGATAAGAAACATGACGATAAGAAATCTAATGTTCGTCATGTACAAATTAATGAGCCTACTAAAAAACAAAATAATGGCCAAAAACAAGATGGTCGTAACCATCAAAAACAAGATCGTCCAAATGGTAATCAACAAGGCCAAAAGAATGATGGTCAACAAGGTCAAAAAAATGACAACCGTCACAATGGTAATGCAGATAACCGCAACCGCAATGGCCGTGTAGATAATCGCAACAATAATGGCGGTAACCAACAAAATGGCAATGATCGCCGCAATAAGAAAAATAAAAAAGGTAACAATCGCCCACAATCCTTATTGTCCACTTCCATGCAAAAGAAGAAAAATAAGGTAAAACATCGTAACGAGCAATACTTGCAACATAAAGCGGAAGAAGAACGTAAAGCACAAGAAGCAATCGCTACGGAAATCGAATTAAGCGGTCCTTTAACAGTAAAAGAATTGGCTGAAAAAATGGGACGTGAAGTATCTGAAATCATCAAAAAATTGATGCTTTTAGGTGTTATGGCTAGCATTAACCAAGAGGTAGATGTTGATACAGCTACCATCGTAGCAGAAGATTTTGGTGTAACCGTAACAGAAGTAGAACCAGAAGAAGATCCTACAGATATCATCGAAATTGAAGATGCACCAGAAACATTGAAACCTCGTCCTCCTGTTGTAACTATCATGGGTCACGTTGACCATGGTAAAACATCCTTGTTGGACGTAATTCGTCAAACCAATGTAACAGCTGGCGAAGCGGGCGGTATTACACAACATATCGGTGCGTACCAAGTTCGTTACAATGACAATAAGATTACATTCCTTGATACACCAGGCCATGAAGCTTTTACAGCGATGCGTTTACGCGGTGCAAAATCTACAGATATCGCAGTTCTCGTAGTAGCTGCTGATGACGGTGTAATGCCTCAAACAATTGAAGCTATTAACCATGCTAAATCTGCAGATGTGCCTATTATCGTAGCTATCAATAAAATGGATAAACCAGGTGCTAACCCAGATCATGTTAAACAACAACTATCTGAACATGGTTTATTGCCAGAAGAGTGGGGCGGCGATGTTATCATGGTTCCTGTATCTGCTAAACAAACAAGGTATCGATGATTTGCTCGAAAATATCTTGCTCGTAGCAGAGGTTATGGAATTAAAAGCGAACCCTAACCGTAAAGCATATGGCGTAGTTATCGAAGCTCAACTTGATAAGGGCCGTGGTGCTGTATGTACAGTGCTCGTTCAAAAAGGTTCTCTTCGCGTAGGAGATACAGTTCTTGCTGGTACTGCATATGGTAAAGTTCGTGCTATGACAAATGAACGTGGAGAAAAGGTTAAGGTTGCTCGTCCATCTATGCCAGTCGAAATCTTGGGCTTCTCCGAAGTTCCACAAGCTGGTGAAATCATTTATGGTATGGATGATAATGAAGCACGTACAATCGCTGAAAAACGTATTGCTAAACAACGTGTACAAGAATTACAAGCTACTCACAAGGTTACATTGGATGATATCTTCAACCAAATTCAACAAGGTGAGTTAAAAGACCTTAACATTATCATCAAAGCGGACGTTCAAGGTTCCGTAGAAGCATTGCGTCAATCCTTGGAAGGTATTAAAAACCCTGAAGTTCGTATCGTTATCGTTCATGCTGCCGTAGGTGCTATTAATGAATCTGATATCATGTTGGCATCTGCATCTAATGCAATCGTAATGGGCTTTAATGTACGTCCAGATGCAAATGTTCGCCGTGCTGCGGAACAAGAAAAGGTAGATTTACGTACATATCGTGTCATCTATGATGCTATTAATGATGTTGAGTCTGCTATGCGCGGTATGTTAGCACCTCAATTTAAAGAGGTTGTCGTTGGTCGTGCAGAGGTGCGTCAAGTTATCTCCACACCTAAGGCCATCGTTGCTGGTTCCTATGTAACGGAAGGTCGTATTACGAACGATTCCGAAGTACGTTTGATCCGTGATGGTATTGTCGTATTTGAAGGTAAGGTTGATTCCTTACGTCGTTTCAAAGACGAAGTGAAAGAAGTTAAAACATCCTTCGAATGCGGTATCTCTTTGGAAGGTTACCGCGACATCAAGGAAGGCGACGTAATCGAAGCGTACTTGATGGAAGAAGTTGCACCTCAAATTTAGGAGGTTACTATGAGTGATGTTCGTGTAAGAAAATTACAAGAATTCATCAAACAAGAAGTAAGTCAAATGTTGATGCGTGGGTTGAAAGACCCTCGCATCGGCTTTACTACAGTTACCGATGTCCACGTGACAGGTGATTTGCGTGAAGCTACGATTTATGTTTCCTTGTTTGGTTCTGATAAAGAGAAAGAAGATACTCTTATCGCTTTAAAACATGCATCTGGCCATGTGCGTACCGAGCTTGGCAAGGTATTAAAATTGCGCCATATTCCAACGATTACCTTTGATAAGGATACATCTTTGGATTACAGCATGCATATTGAATCCCTTTTGAATGAAATCAAAAAGGATGAAGAAACAAATTAACACAAAGGATACAGAACATGAGTAAGATCACAATTAATCAATTACACATGGCTCTGTGTGAAGCTAATTCTATAATGCTCACTGTCCACGTACGACCAGATGGCGATGCTATTGGTTCTATGGTTGCCTTTTATGAGGCTCTCGTAGCGCAGGCAAAACTGTGTATATGGTCGTGGATGATGTAATACCTGAAAAATATTCCTTTTTATCGTATATCGATCAAATTAAGGATGTTGCCTATTTTGAAACACATCCTGTACAGGTTGATATGCTAATGGTATTAGATGCTAGCACGTATGAACGGATTGGCCGCGTAGGTGCACTCTTTAGTGCACCTATTTTTAATATAGATCATCATATTTCTAATTCAGAATTTGCAGATCATCTATATTTAAAACCTGATTTTGCGGCTACTGGTGAAATTATTACGGACTTGTGCGAACAATGGAATTGGCCTATTACAGAGTCTATGGGCAATGCTCTTTATATGGCGATTGCTACCGACTGTGGATTCTTTAAATTTAGTAATACTACAGCTAATACACTTAAAATGGCTAGCCGTTGTGTCGCTGCTGGGGCTCGCCCTAATGTTATTTCCGAAACGATTGAGGCCGTAAGTGCAGCACGTCTTGAATTAACGAAACAGGTAATGCAAACTATTGCTTTTTATAAGGATAATCGCGTTGCTACTATCGAGCTATCTCCAGAGGTTATGTCTAGATTAGGCGACGATACAGATGGATTCGTCGACATTATTCGTAATGTAGATACTGTTGATGTGGCCATTTTATTGAAAGGTGAAAGCCCAAATCGCACGCGTATCAGCCTTAGATCTAAGGGGACAGATGTGAATGCTATTGCTAATCATTTTGGCGGTGGTGGTCATATACGTGCTGCTGGTTGTACCATAGAAGGTTCTATCGATGAGGCTAAGTCTCGTCTATTGGAGGTTATCAAATAATGGATGGAGTGCTGCCATTTTTAAAACCTCCTGGTATTACCAGTCATGATGCTGTAGGTATATGTCGTCGCATTTTAAAAGAAAAACGAATTGGTCATAGTGGCACATTGGACCCTATGGCCTATGGTGTATTGCCTATATTTTTGGGTAAGGCCACACGTCTCATTGAATACACAGATGGATTTAATAAGACCTATGTAGCAGAATGTAAATTTGGTACCTTTACTGACACTGAAGATAGTACGGGACAGCCGGTATTACCTGACGATGATATGAATCTCACTAGTGGCGTTACATTACTGGCGAATCACTCTGCAATTAATGAACGATTGATACCGCCAACGTGGGATGAATTATCATCAGTGCTATCTAGATTTGTTGGCACACAAGAGCAACGCCCATCCAAGTACTCGGCTATAAAAATTAATGGTATACGGGCTTATGAATATGCACGTAAGGGGTTACCTGTAGAGTTACCAATGCGAACCATTACGATTTTTAATATTGAATTGGTAGCTTATGGTTTTCCTTATTTTACAATTCGTGTCACCTGTTCTGGTGGTACCTATATTCGTTCGTTGTTACGTGATATATGTATTCAATTAGGCATTCCTGGGACTATGACTTCCTTGGCAAGAACTTGTGTGGGGCCTTTTGATATTCAATCTGCCTATATAGCGGAGGAATTAACGATTCACGGTGAAAAAAATTGTTGTTGCCTACGGATATTGCGGTATCTCATCTTTCAAAAGTGGACGTAGATAGTGTACAATTAAAGATGATGGTACAAGGTAAGGAATTACCAATCGTAGAGGCCTTTTTCTCATACGATTCCCATCTGAAAAGTATAGAGCTTATGGACCTAATGGTTTTGTAGGTATTCTAAAAACGAACGAAACATTCACTTAAAGTGGATAAAAAAATATATTTTTATTGAAGGATAAGTATGAAACATTTACACTCGTTTGATGAATTACGTCAAATTAATCGTAAAATCGTATACGCATTAGGCACATTTGATGGTGTACACCGTGGTCATCAACGGGTCATTGGTAATGCAATAGCAGAGGCTAAGGCGCATGATGCCGTTACGGTTCTCGTTACATTTAGTGCGCATCCTATGACTATATTGCGACCTGGAGATGTTCCTAAACGGGTATTATCTGCCGATATTATGGATGAAATCTTAGAATCTCTAAAGGTAGATTATATCTTACGATTGCCTATGAATTTGGACATATTCAATATGTCACCTGATGAATTTTTAGACGCTCTTTGTGGTGATATAGATGTTGCAGGTATCGCAATTGGTACTAACTTTACATTTGGTGCCAAAGGGGCTGGCAATCCTCAGTTAATGCGGGAACGTTTGTCTGCAAAAGGGATTCATATCATTGTTGAACCTTTGCTATCTACAGAAGAAGGTCCTATTTGTAGCACGAATATACGTAAGGCTATAGAAGAAGGGCACATGGAACAAGCTACAGCTTGGCTCGGACGTCCATACCAGTTTAGAGGTATCGTCATAAAAGGCGATCAACGAGGCCGTACATTAGGATTTCCAACAATTAACTTTTTATTGCCCAATGAGATGGCAATCCCACCTGATGGAGTATATGCTAATCGGGTTTGTATAGATGGCATTTGGTATGATGGTGTTGGAAATATAGGGGATAATCCAACTTTCAAAAATCAATATCATCGATGTGAAGTACATGTATTTGATTTTGACCAAGACGTATATGGTAAAGAAGTAACTGTTCAATTTATATCGTATATACGCGGTGAGGTTAAATTTAATAATTTGCAAGAATTGATCGACCAAATGAAGGTCGATGAGGAAACAGCAATTCGGATTTTACGTAATAACCCATAAGGGGGAGCTATGGATATTAAAGACGCACGCAAACAAATAGACACTATTGATGCACAGTTAGTAAACTTATTTGAACAACGTTTATCTATCATTAAATCAATTGGTAAATATAAGGATGAACATCATTTACCACTGATTGATGAAGAACGGGATCATGAGATCATTTCTAGTCTTAAAACTGAATGTGACGATTCACGTATGTTGACATATATTGAGTCCTATATGAAGGATGTTATTTCGATTAGCAATGAGTTCTTAAAAGAACACATGCATAAGCATATTTTCCTAATTGGTATGCCTGGTGCCGGTAAAACTACGGTTGGCAAAATGTTAGCTAAAGAATTAGGACGAGATTTCTATGATTTGGATCAAACGATTCAAGATAAAGTGGGGAAAACCGTACAAAATATCTTTATCTATGATGGAAAAGATGCATTTAGTAAGTATGAATACGAAACAATTAAAGAATTGATTCATAATAAACCATCTGTTATTGCTACGGGTGGTGGCACAGTGACATCTGAAAAATTGTAAATCTCATGAGAAATAATGGTTTAGTTGTATTTGTTAATCGCGATGTTAACCATATTCTCGATGATTTGGATTTAGAAATTCGTCCACTTGTGAAAGAAAGTATTGAATATATTTTCAATGTTTACGAGGAACGTTATCCTTTATATGAAAGTGTAGCTCATATTAAGATTGGCAATGAAGGCAGCATTACTGACGCTGTTCAAGAAATTATCGAAGCATTACCTAATACGGAGAAATAATGGAAGTATTACGAGGATTTGTATACCGAATTATATATCAGAACACACAGAACACGTATTGTGTATTTCTTGTGAAAGATTATAATGAGGAATACATTACTTGTACAGGTCGCTTTGAAGCCCCAAAAGAAGGGGAAGATATTGAGATTAAAGGCCGTTATGTAGAACATCAAAAATATGGCATTCAGTTTGATGCATCTAGTATAGAAAAATTAAAACCCGATAATATGGGTGCTGCTAGAATGTATTTGATGAACTTAGGCATAAAGGGATTAGGCGAAAAATCTGTAGAGAAAATCTGTGATTATTTCGGCCTCCGATTATTAGATGTACTGCGTGAAGAACGGCCAGAAGAAATTAAAGATGTGCCAGGTTTACGCAAAGGCGTTAAAGAGGAATTATATAATACATTACTCGGTGAAGGTATATTATCCGATTTAAACCATTTTTTTGAGTCTCATCAAATTTCTTCTAAATGGTCTCGCACTGTGTACACATATTATGGTGCATCCTCTATAGATGTCATACAGGATAATCCTTATAATTTATTGCGTATCGCCCCAGATATGTTATTCAATACGGCTGATACATTAGCTATGAATTTAGGGCTTGATGCTGATGACGAGCGACGATTAGAGGCTGGTGTAAACTGGATTTTTAGGGCAATTTAGATAACCAAGGTCATACGTGTTTACCTGTCGATGAATTGATAGGGCGTACCTACGATTTATTGCAAGTAGATGCAGATTTAATAGCTAACTATATTGACTCATTAATTTCTCAAGCCATCATGTATAGTACCTATTATGATGATATACTCTATGTATATCCACCTGAAATGTATGTATCTGAAGTAGAAGGTGTACACTATACGCGTGATTTCTTAATTGAAGCTGATCCTATATCTCTAGATATTCCAGATTTATTGAGCGATTTGAAGCAGATAATCATATTACCTTTGGCCCTGAACAGAAGGAAGCTATAGAATTATCATTTTTTGAAAAATTTTCGCTTATTACCGGTGGACCTGGCACTGGTAAAACTACGATTATTAAAGCCTTAGTTAAAGGTTTTCAATTAGGTGGATTAGGACGTATTATTCTTTGTGCCCCAACGGGACGTGCAGCAAAGCGTTTAACAGAGGCCACTGAGTTTGAAGCCACAACTATACATCGCTTGCTCATGCCTGTAGCTGGCAGTGATTCCTATGATTTTACTAAAAATGAAGATGATCCTCTTGATATAGATGTTATTATCATCGATGAAGCATCCATGCTCAATGTGCGATTGTTTTATTCTCTAATGTCAGCGATTCCTCGTGAGGCCCATGTTATTATCGTAGGCGATGTAGATCAGCTGCCTCCTATAGGTGCTGGATTCGTATTGAAAGATTTACTTGATAGTGATATGGTTCCGTATACGCGATTACAACATATTTATCGTCAAAGTTCTGGTAATAGTATCGTCGATAGTGCGTATGCTATTAACCGTGGTGAAATGCCAAATCTTGATACGACTAGTGATGAATTCACTTTTATTTCCGTTAACTCTCTTGGTGATATGATGAAAGCCATCGTTGATGTGTATAAACGAGAAAAAGAATTCGTCGATGATGAACTTGATATTCAAATCATTTCGCCTATGCGTAGAGGTAAGGCTGGCAGTACAAGTATATCTCAATATGTGCAACAATCTGTAAATCCTCCAGAAAGTTATAAAGGAGAAGTGCGTGTTAATGGAATTACATTCCGCGTTGGTGATAAGGTAATTCAAGTTCTTAACAATTATGAATTAGAAGTTTTTAATGGTGAAATCGGCGTTATTTATGCCATTACCAAATCTGATATCTGCATTCGCTTTATTCATAAAGAGGTTCGCCTATCTATTGATGAAGCGCATATGATTATGCCTGCTTATGCTATAACAGTTCATAAAGTCAAGGCAGTGAATATGGCGTTGTTATCATTCCATTCGTGCCAATGTATGGTGGAATGTTACAACGAAACCTACTATATACCGCTGTTACACGGGCTAAGCGAAAGGTTATTATGATTGGTACAAAGAGTTCTGTAGAGCGTGCTGTTAAAACGGTTAATGGTGAAGAACGATATACATTGTTTAAAGAACGTTTACAAGGAAGATGTGATGGATAATGAATCTATTTGATTTTTTATTTCCTCCTGTTTGTCCTCATTGTGGTACCCATGTACAACAACAAGGGGATTGGTGTGATGCTTGTATTGAAGAAGTTCTACATGTAAGACAAGTGCCATCTAAATTACTGTCCTCTCTAGATTCTGCTTGGATTCTAGCTGACTATCGAGGTGGTATTAAATCCATGATATATGACGTTAAATTTAACGAAAAAAAGGAGCAGTCCAAAGGGGCTGCTCCTTTTTTAGCATCGTACAACTTGAGGATGCACGATTATAGACCTCATTATGTAATTCCTATACCATCAAGTGCAGAAAAAAAGAAAGTTAGAGGATATAATCAGGTGGATCTATTTTTTTATGATTGGGTGTTGTCATTTTCAAATTCTAATCGTATTGATGGTAGAAGCAGCGATGACAGTGTTAATGGAGTTATGGAATATAAAACTGAAAAAGAGGTCTGTTATAAATGGTTTGATTGTTTATATAAAATGGATACCCATAAAGAAATGTGGAGCTTATCTGGTAGTGAACGTCATAGCACAATCGATAAGGCATTTATGTGGAAGGAAACTTGCGATTCCTCGTTGTTATATGATAAGCGAATTTTATTAGTTGATGATATATTTACGACAGGAGCTACCTTAGAGTCAGCTGCACGAATACTAAGAGCATATCACCCTCAATATATTGAAGCATTGACATTAGCTAGTGGTAGTTTTTTTAAAAATAAAAAGGCTGTAATAGATTTTTTTGTCCTATTACAGCCTTAATTATGTTGTTTAACCTAGTACATCGATAAATGCTTTTACAACATCTGGATCAAAGAGGGAACCAGATGCGCTAAACAATTCTTCTTTTGCTTTAGCTTTTGTTTTTTTGCCCAAAAATTCAGTGGATGGATTCACAGTGGAATCATAGTAATCCGCAACAGCAATGATACGTGCCCCAAGTGGAATGTTGGCGCCACGTAAATGTTTTGGATATCCGGAACCGTCCCATTTTTCATGATGGTAACGAATATATGATAGGATTTGTTGACAACATGGATAGTTTTCAATCATATTAGCACCACTAGCAGCATGTTGTTTATATTTTGACATTTCTTGCTTGTTCAAGTATGGTGCTTTTTGAATCATCGCATTAGGAATCATCAAAAGACCTACATCATGTAATAGTGCAGCATGACGGATTTGTTCAATTTCATTTAATGGCAATCCCATTTTTGCAGCAATACTAACTGCATAATTGGAGACTTGTACAGAGTGTGTATACAAGTGATAGCTTTTCATTTGTATCATTTGTAATAGTTGAGCACTAATGGCCTCTAAACTATCTTTCTCCAGTTCATACAGCCCGGACGGCTGCATCAATGATAACATAAACATAATAAACCCCTCTACTATACAAATATGTAAAGTCCCAACCCCAAGGACATTACATCGTACAACTTATAGTCCGTTCTTCTTTAACAGTATTCGTATTATACAACAATTTTTATGCTTTGTGTATCGGTATAATGTTTGGTTTTTGAATAGGTATTCATATTTAGCATAATAGAAAGTGTTGACAAAAAAAGGAATGCATTAAGAATGGGATGTAAAAAAATCGTGTTTTAAGAATTATAATAGAAAAAAATGAAGAATTATTTTATATTCCTATTCCTATTTTTCTATACATTGAAATTAAGGCTTGCATTTTTTATTCTCACAACAGTGATATTGATAAACACATATGTTTGTATTAACTGCAAATAATAAAGATATAGACATAGATATAATTTATAATCTATAATATTAAAATACGGGTCTGTGGTTGTAAGTCGAGGCCAGTCGCAGGCAAAACGATCCACATAAGCAGTCCAAAGGGCTGTGAGCATGGTGCGGCTTAGATGTAAGTCCTGCCGGGAAACCGAGAGGAGTAGTAGTGGGGAGCTATGGGCTTATGAGCGAACCTTCCAGCAGGCGAGTGTGGGGGCAAAGACCAGGTCAGCCGTATAACGGGCACATGAGGCTTTTCTCATGTGCTTTTTTTCATTTATACAGATGTATAAATGAAAATTGTAGAGTATTGCGTTTGTTAAGCTATATTTTGTATACAGAGAGTGTATATTAATACGTATTGTGTATAAAAAGTTAATAGAGAAATCTTTAAAATGTGGAATTTTAAAAATGTTATATACATTATTATTGACATAATTATTCCATGTATATATACTATATAAATAAACTTAGTTATATATGAGGGTAAGAAGATGTTTAATAAAAAAGTAAAAAAATTAGTTCTCGGTAGTTTGCTGGTTGTTATGGCTGCATCTTTAGTTGGTGGTTGTGGATCTTCTTCTACAACAACGTCTAATAAAAAGTTAATTGTTGGCACAAATGCTACATTTGTACCATTTGAATTTAAGGATGATAAGACTCAAGACTATGCAGGTTTCGATATCGATTTGATTCGTGCAATTGGCAAACGTATTAACAAAGATGTAGAACTTAAAAACGTTGCCTTTGATGCGTTGATTCCAGCATTAAATACACATGATATTGATGTGGCAGCTTCTGGTATGACAATCACCAAAGCGCGTAGTGAAAAGGTATTATTCTCATCTCCATACTATGAAAATGCATTAGCTATTGTATATAAAGATTCTAATAGCATTCATTCCTTAGATGATTTGAAGAATAAAAAAATTGCTGCTCAAATGGGGACAACTGGTTCCGATTTAGCTCATAAGATCGAAGGTACTTCTGTAAAAGAATTCGATCATAGTAATGAAGCGTTGTTAGAGTTGCAAAATGGTGGTGTTGATGCTACTGTTATTGATTTACCAGTTGCTCAATATTACAGCACAAAACATCCTGATGAGCATATCCAAATCTTGCCATATCCAAATACAAAAGAGTACTTAGGTTTGGCTTTGAATAAAGATAATAAAGCTTTACAAGAGGAAATTAATAAGGCTATTGCTGATATGAAAGCAGATGGTGAATTTAATACATTATATAAAAAATGGTTTAATGTAGATGCACCTGCAGATATGCCTGTTGTGTTGGATTTTAAATAATTAGGGAGTTGTAAATGGACTGGAATGTCATAACGAGTAATTTACCATTATTATTATATGGGGCTTTAATGACCATAAAAATTACAGCTGTTGCTGTAAGCTTTGGTTTCATTATCGGTTTAATTGTTTCCTTAGCTAGAATGTCGAATTTCGTAATTGTTCGATTGATTGCTAAATGCTATGTAGATGTGATTCGTGGTACCCCTATGTTGGTACAAATCTTTATGATCTATTTTGCATTACCTCAAATCATTGGCACTCGAATCGATCCTTATATAGCAGCCTGTGCAGCATGTAGTATCAACTCTGGTGCTTATGTATCCGAAATATTCCGTGCGGGTATTCAATCTGTAAATAAAGGGCAAATGGAAGCCGGTCGTTCACTAGGTTTGTCTTGGTGGCAAACTATGCGCTTTATTATTATTCCGCAAGCGTTTAAAGCATCAATCCCTCCCTTGGGTAATGAATTTATTGCCATGCTAAAAGATTCTTCTTTAGTTTCTGTTATTGGTTTTGAAGAATTGATGCGTCGTGGTCAATTAATTATCGCTAAAACCTATGCGGCTACTGAAATTTGGGGAACGGTTGCCATTATCTATCTATGTATGACAATACCGATTTCTCGATTGGTTGCTTACCTTGAAAGGAAATATAACGTAAAATGATAGAATTAAAAGATGTGCGAAAATCATTTGGTAAAAATGAAGTATTAAAGGGCATCAATCTACAAATTGATAAAGGTGAAGTTGTCGTAATCATCGGTCCTTCAGGGATCCGGTAAAAAAGTACAGTTTTGCGGACGATGAATTATCTAGAGGAACCTACCAGTGGTCATGTAATTGTGGATGGTATGGATTTATCCGATAAAAATAAATTGAATGCTGTACGCACAGAAGTGGGTATGGTATTCCAAAACTTTAATTTATTCCCACATATGACCGTATTGGATAATTTGATATTGGCTCCCGTAAATGTAAGAAAAACGGATAAGAAAGAAGCACAAGACATTGCTATGAAACTATTGGAACGTGTTGGATTAGCTGATAAAGCTCAAATGTATCCGGACTCATTATCAGGTGGTCAAAAGCAACGTGTTGCTATTGCACGTGCATTAGCTATGAAACCGAAGGTAATGTTATTTGATGAACCTACATCGGCACTTGATCCAGAAATGGTACGCGAAGTATTGGATGTAATGAAATCTTTGGCTGATGAAGGTATGACGATGGTTATCGTTACACATGAAATGGGCTTCGCTAAAGAGGTTGCGGATAGAGTGTTATTTGTCGATGGTGGTCAAATCCTAGAAGATGGCACACCAGCACAAGTATTTGATGCACCTTCTAGTGATAGAACAAAATTGTTCTTGTCTAAAATTTTATAGATTCTTCGAAACAGCACTCATAATTACGTAGTTTATAATTATGAGTGTTTTTTGTTACCCGTTATCTTATAACAAATTTTGATAAATTATATATATTTACTTTAGGAAATACTGTAATTAAGTGATTTTTTCTAAATCTGTTAATTCATATAAATAGATATTAGATATAAATATTTGTGATAAATATACAGTTTATGCATTTGCACAGTGCAAAAATATTTATAATACTCATATATTTTAGTTATAATGAAATAAATATGAGTCTTTATACTATAGAATATATAGAGTAAAAACCAATAATTAAAAAGGAATTAAGAATAAAAATTTATTTATTTCTTAGAATTGAATCTGCATAATAATTAAAATGAAATACGAGGCGTTCTAATTTGATATTTTATACACGCTATGTTATTATACAGATATAGAGCAAGACAGTAAGACAATATATATTTTATAGGAGGATATTACCCATGTTAGGTAAAGTAAAATGGTTTAGTGCAGAAAAAGGTTATGGATTTATTGAAAGAGAAGATGGTAGCGATGTATTCGTTCATTTCTCTGCTATTCAAGACGAAGGTTTTAAATCCTTATCTGAAGGTCAAAATGTAACATTTGACATTGTTGATGGCAATCGTGGTCCACAAGCAGCAAATGTTGTAAAAGCGTAAACATATACCAAATATTACATAAAAACTAAATTAAAAAAATCCCAACACCTTATTTGTTGGGATTTTTTGTACATTTAATAGTGTGCAATACATATTTCTACAAAAAATATAAAAATTTTTATCGAAAAAGAGGAGTTTTATATGTAGATGTAGAAATACTAATTAAGACACCAGAAATAGAGTAATAAGAACATTCTAACAACTGGTCGTTGATTTTTAGAAAGGGTGTTGACATATGAAAGTAGCAATCAGAGGTAAAAACATTGAAGTAACAGCGGCTCTTCGTGAGTATGTAGAAAAAAGATTGGGTAAGTTGACCCGTTACTTTGATGATGAGTTAGATGCACAAGCAGTATTATCTGTAGTGCGTGATAAAGCAACAATTGAAATTACATGTTTCGTTGATAAAATTGTACTTCGTGGCGTAGAAACAAATGATGATATGTATGCAGCAATCGATTTAGTAGTAGATAAAATCGTTCGCCAAATTCATAAACATAAAACTCGTTTGGCAAAACGTTTTAAACGTCAAGAAGCTTTCCATCCAGATGTAGCACCTCTTGATACACCTGTAGAAGAAGAAAAAATTGAAGTAGTAAAACGTAAACATTTTGCTGTTCGTCCTATGGATGTAGAAGAAGCTATCTTGCAAATGAACTTGATTGGACATGATTTCTTCATGTTCTTCAATGCGGAAACAGAAACAATGAATGTAGTATACCGCAGACATGATGGTTTCTATGGTTTGATTGAACCAGAATTAAAATAATATGATCGATTATTCAATTAATTATCTTTCTACGTTGATTTAATCGAGTGAAATATAGAATGGATACCAAAATGGTGGCCAATTAGCCTCTATAGAAAAACCTTGAGCAATACGTAAAA
>BNJV01000930.1_pt1 | contig 39161 bp, 56 predicted proteins | sample 8540591 | NCBI WGS metagenome assembly BNJV01 (sample SAMD00202457, study PRJDB9452) | human saliva metagenome | host: Homo sapiens
TCACAAATCGCGAAACCATTGAAGACGCTCAACACACATATCATACTGCGGTGGCAACCCGACACCCATCACGGCAATGGCGGCAAGATGTTGATGGCGGTGCAGGCTTTCTTCGAAAAAGGTAGCGCCGCGATTAAAGCGTTGAGCAAATACGAAACAGAGTTTAGAACGGTCATACGTTTTCCGAAGTCGACGAGCCGTCGAAAAACTCGAGTTCCGAAAGATACGCAACTGATGTACGACGTTTTCCCAGCCCGAAACGAAAAGTGGCGGCGTTGGCGTTGATGTTGCGCACGATTTTCGCCGCGTTCCGAGGAAAAATGCTAGGTAGGCGCGGCAGATGCCTCGTCGGGGCTAATGGTTTTGCTCACGCTGACGAGCACACCGCATTGCATAAAAAAGATTCATCCCTCGAGGAGTCGCGCGACTTATGTGGCGGTTGTTCATCAGGCCCGTGCTGATCGGAATGCGCACCCCCGCGATCGCCGAGGCGATAGAGCTTGCCAAGAGTGAGCCCGCCGCGAAGCAAGAACAGGTCGACGCCCGTCGCGCCACGACAGAACCGCTAACCGCGCGCCTGCGGCCGTCGCAACCGCCTCGAGGACACGCCCGTCCCAACATGTCGGCCAGCAACCCCGCCACGACAAACGGGAGGAGAAAAACGCGAGAGAAGTCAGCGCCGTCGACAAAGCGACGATGCCTCCGGCACTTGCTCCCGGCCTGCAAATGTCGCAGATCACCATGCGGATGTCCACTGACCGCCAAGGACTGTTTTCAGCCAGGCGAGTGAAATCTTCCTGTTCGTCGTTGATTTCCAAGGTGAAAATCGACTGCTCTCGCACCCGCCGCTGGCGAGGGCAGAACAGCCAGAATATTCACCCAGATAAGCGCGCTGGAGCAACGATAGAGCCAGGAGATAGTATTCCGACCGTACCGAGCAAATAGTCGTCGAGTGATCCATCGAAGAGATTACACTGTAGGCGCTGGTGTCGCGAAGTTCGTAGCCGAGCGAGCGGTAGAGCCCATTGCTCAACGCGGCGGGGGCGGAAGAGAATGAGGCTGCTGACGCCGATTCTTCGCACTTCGTGCACGAAGCGGAGCACCTGCTCAGTCCCACCCGGTGCATTTTGTCCACGACATTCCTCCATCCACCCCGCAGCCCGAAAGCACCGCCCCACGCACAAAGTGCACATGCCTCACAACGAGTTGGTGGGAAAGCACCGACGCGCGATGTAAAGATCGCTTGCCCGAGTTGATGAGATCCACAGGCGCCGCCTTGAGGCGGTCGGTGAGTTACAAAATGCCCTCAGTTGTTCGAACCTCGGGTGACGCCGGTCAGTTCCTCAAAAACAAGCGATCTGCCATCTTGTGTATCAGGGAGCGCCAAAAGCTGCCAGAGTTAAGCGAACGCAAATCCCCACAACACGCTTGCTCTGCGCCACCGGCCAACGGCCCAACACGAACTCGCGTGAGCATACGGGATGGGGAATCAGAGACCGGGAACGTCGATGCGCAAGTCGCCGCATGCAGAATGTCGATGTCGATGAAGACGAGATGCACACACCATTTTCGTTTTCACCACGTCCCAGCGACTTCTCCAGCATTTGCCAGTCTGCTGATCAGCCTGCGGCGCATTCGCGTCTCGAAAACAGACGGCGTTGATGAACTTGTGGCTCGAGCCCATATCCACCGGATCTGTCTCGATCAAACCCATGCGCAACAGCGACCGACGAGAGAGAGCAAACTGATAGCGGCGATGTTGTACTCCGAGGTCCAAGACTAGACCCAGACCGATGTAAGATCCACGACTGTCAATGAATTAGTCGACGATGAGCATTACATCGCCGAACGTTCCAAACGATACTCTCTTCGATGCACACTTCGTAGGCGTGCATCACCTGTCGTAGCCACCGAAGGCTGCCGAGCATGAGCAGGGTGGAGCGGCATTTGAAATTGGAGAACAAGCGTCGGCCACGCTGAATCCAGGAGGAAGATAAACGTTCGTCCATCCCCTCATATCCTTGATCGTCCCCGAGCTCACACGTCCGATTCGAGGAAATCCTTGAATTGCGGTCGATTTCGCCTGTTTGCGATGCAACACGAGCATCGGCACTCGTCACGGTGTTCGGCGGATATTCTGCGATGAGTTCTTCGGGAGCTGAACTGAATCTGGGATAGTTCATGAGGCGTTATGCTATTGCAGCCCTTTCGACCGGTAGGGGCGACACGAGCGCTTCGAAGTTATTGAGGTATTTCGGTTTGATCGTTTGCTGTCCGAGCCACGGTTCGAAATCTCGAGCCAAGGCAGTTTCCACGCGCACATCGCCCACCGTAATGCGGCACAGGGCGGTGAGTCGCGCCGCTGCCCAGGGCCCGCCCGATGTCGCGAGCCAAGGCGCGGATGAGGTGCCTTCGAGCAAAACGATGCGTGGCGAGGGCGCTTCGCCACCGAGCGAAACATCCAGCAGTTCGATCTCGTCGATGCGCAGCAATTTGCTCGGAGGCACCCTCGCCGTTGCGTCATTCATAGGCGCGGCGACCGCCGATTTGCAGGCCAAATAGGCCGGAGGCACCTGCACAATGTCGCCGACAAACCCTTTTTAGCGTCGTTTCGACGAGGGCGCGGCCGATGTGTGCGGTGGACAGGTGGCGTCGATCAGGTGTTCGAGTCCAGCTCGGGGTCGTGGCGCCCAGCCGGAGGGTGGCGACGTATTCTTCACGCCGGCTTGCAGTGCGTCGATTTTGTGGCCCGACCGGTGCAACGATCATCACCCGCTGGCGAGCGGGTCGAGGTCCCGGCGGCCCACTTTGAGCTGGTGCCGCCCAAAGCACGTCAGTATCCAACGCACCGGCCACTAATTGAAAGAAGAGAGACCAAGCGGTTTGTCGAAGCGAGATTTGTCCAGTCAGGAAGTTCGCGGCGGAAAGTGGGGACTTTTGAGCGAAAGCGGGGAGCTTTCTCGCAGAAACGGGGCGTTTTTCGACCGCCGTTGCGGAGTTCTGTCGGGGTGGGAAGGCTGCGGTGTTCTGCGCGGTTTCGAGCGAAATGCCGCAGAGCGGGAGCAAAGGACGAGCAGGCCCCACCACGATGCGGTACCATCCGAAGGCGCGGGCCGTAGCGCGTGATATAGTGGATGAAGTATTTCACCGCACGAGGAGCCGACGACGAAGGCCACCACGTTGCTCAAAGATGAGCACGGTGAGATGGTTGCCCGTAGGTACTGGTTATCGGCGCGCCGTCCTTGATCAGGTCGTAGATCTCCCTTGAGGGTGGCGCCGGACATGCGAGCACGGCCAGGAAGAAGGAGGAACTCTGGCGGCGTTCTTGCGGCTGATGCGCTGCTGCACCGCCTGCATGAGCGAAAAGCCACGGAGCGGGACGTGCGCTGGAAGCAGGGCGGCGATGCGCTGAGGCTAGCCCGACCACGAAGCACGGCGGAAGGTGAGGGGCGTCTCCTCGAGCAGGTGTGGCGGAACAAAACGGTCGCACAAAAGAGCACGAACACACCGCCTATCACGAGCAATGACGGCCACCATCTGCACGCTCTCCAGGTTTTGGTCGATGACTCTTGGGCGTTACGCCGACCACCACGGCGGGAGCACGCCGACCACGAGTTTCAGATATAAAACGCCAGATACGACTCCACCAACCGCCGCCTTCTCGATCGGTGGCGGATTAAAAAACCACGCTAACAGAGTACCACACCGAAAGGATGGCGCCAAACTGAATGATCACTGCGAATGCTTTGACAAAGTCGGTCATTTCGACCTCGAGCAGCTCGGCGATCACCACGCGCTCAAGAACTCACGGGAAGGAACCTGTGAGCCCTTCCACGATGGCAATGATGAGAGTTTGAGGGTGGCTGTCGAACGACGGCTTTCTGTATTCAATTCATCCGACTCGCTGCCTGCGATCCGGTCGGCGTCTCACGAAGTCGGCGGTAAAGAATGAGACGATCACAAACAAATAGCCCACAAAGCAGACCAACGGAGCCACAAATGCGCGACGTTGGTCGAAGATCAAGAGGTTCGAAAGCGCGTGCCGGTGCTGCCCGGACCGCCTCATCAGAACGAAACCGACGACGATGGTGAGGAGCAACGCCGCAGGAAGCAGGAAATTGATGCGCGTGAGGCGAAAAGCGACTTTGTCAGGTACCGACAAAAAGCGGAGTGTGTGAGTGAGGAAATCGAGTAGAGTGAAAGGGCATCGTCGCGGCGCACGCCGACGTGACGATTGACCGAGAAACTAAGCGCGCTGATCACGGTGAGCAGTTGATGCCCGACTGCTGACGCTCGATGAGGGTGAGCGACCATCACGGTCGGTGGCGTGACGAGCATCGACCACGTGTCTTCGTCCCAACTGCGCAGTCCGAGCACGCGCCGCTCAGCAGGTCAGGTCAGGCGCGAGCCGAGGAGACGAGGCCGACGTAGAAGGCTTGGTGTCAGGAAGGCCGGCGGATCAAACCCATTTTGCGCCGACGAGCTTCATCGTTTGAATGGCATCTCGACGTTTCGAAACGCTCCGCGCAGTGAAATGTTGATCAACGAGCCAGACGAAGCCAAGCAGGAAGGCCACGATTAGCAGAACCAAGCTTACTTTGCGAATGTTCCGATTGACGTCTTTCATCGTCGCCGGGTAAATCACATCGCTCACTCACGCGTCTTTGTTGAGGAGAGGCGAAGGCTGCAGCGAATCGGCGTCGGCATAGTCGGCTTCAGGCACCGAACCAAGCGGGAATCGACTACGCCCAAAAAATCATTGTCCAGACCGAGGCTTAACTTGCTGGCGCGTGGCCCTTCCCTCGAGGTGTACACCACTTGACGCGTATAGGGCCGCTATCAAGAGCGTTTGCAACTGATAGGCCTGCTGTTGATCGATACTGTCGCAGGAGCACCTCGACAGTGAAGTTTTGCGCAGCCAGCCGCCGAGCATTCGGCCACGGCGGCAAACAACACGGTGCCCACAATGAGCACCATCGTCGCACTGATGCAAGCAGTCACGGAGCCCAGACCGCCGAGGGCCGACTTTTCCTTCTCAGAGGCGATTTGGCGATTGAGAGACCCTCATTGCCTCAAAAGAGGGCATAATCAGGGTAAATTGCCCAAAATATACGGATCAAGATTATTTGCAGCGCTTTGCTGTTTTTTAACGATTTCGCGACGCAGGGGTAACTGCCGCAGTTCTTCCAAATCCTCGGTTGCGCGCGCAGCCGCTCCGTGTCGGTGAGCGACCAGATGCGAAGTTGCGCGCGCGTTCGGGCAGCCTGACGGGCGAGTGATTCGGGCAGCGCACCGCAGACAAAGTCGCGGGCAAGGCGGGTGAATGTCGAAGTGGGCACGAGCCTGTACGCCGCGCCACGGCTTGACTCATCGCGTGCCGTTGGTTTTCCTGTCGGCACTGCAACCGGCCACGTCGAGTGGCAATCAGTGCAGAGCGAAGCAACGAGGAAGGAGATGTGCGGATCATTTCTCCCACGTGTCGATCACCGCAGCACGGATCTTTCCCTTCCAAGGCCCATTCCACGGCCGAAGCGGACGGTATTGCCGCGAGCGGCGTTGATGAAACACGACAACGCTGCAGACTTTCGGCGCGCGATCGGCCAAATGAAACGTGGCGTTTCGCCCTCAAAGGTGAGGGACGTGTCAAACTGATCACGCCGGCTTCGCGCGCCAAGTCTGCAAGCGTGTGAGGTTCGCCCTTCGGCGGATCGCAACGCAGCACCTGACAGCCCGGCGGCCAAGATTTTCGGCAACAGCCGTCCCGGACGTGTCCGACACTCACGATGCCGACGGTCAAATCGCTGAGATTTGCGCAGCGCTGTGCCGACGATGAGGCGAAAGATTCTGACGAATCGAAATTATGTTTTAGATTTTGACCGCCAGAGTTCAGGTTCGTGGTGGAAGTGTTTTTCGCCAAAACACCCCTCGGCGGCGGCAATCCACAGGCTGTTGCGCACATATTGTGCCACGCTGCGCGCATTACAGCCAGGACAGTTGTGCCAAGCAATGTCCTTTTCGGCAAGATAGGCCTTGTCGATGTGGTCATGTCCGATGGTGGCGGTGACAACCAGTTGCACTTTACTCATCGAGCAGGGCGCGGTTCACTTTGGGTGCGGGTTCGTGATGAGCACGTCGCTTCGCGCACATCGTCGGCCGTTATGGCGGCACCGGGAGAAAATGCACTCGCCGAGGGCGCTGCGGCGTCGCGGATGAAGATTTTGTCGTCGATGACGAGTCGAGCATATTCTTGGAGTGTGGGATGAAAAATGGTGAGGTGGTGAGAAATCGCATGGCCGAAAAGAGAGTGCGCGCGAAAAACATCGGCGTGGGCGAGCCATTGTTTTCGCGCGCTGTCGAGGTTGGCGGTTATTCTCCGCGTTTGCGCAAGCGTTCGAGGTTGCGTTGGCGCATATTGACCACGCTTTTCGAATCTTTTCTGCTTGATGAGTTTTTCCGGCTTCGTTTTGTCGAGCGGAAGTGCCGTCAAATCCCAATCTTCGTTGAGATCCCAGTTGGCTTTTACCTCGAGGTTTCGGAGAGTAGTACACGGCTTCCGGTTCGGTGTGCGTGTCCAGTCGCCGGCATGGTGCATTTGCCGTCGCGTTTGCGGTCTAAATAGCAACGCATAGTAGTACTGCCCGGACGCACGTAGTAAAAATTCGGCGCGGCCGTCGCGAATGTTCACTTGGCGCCCACATTGCCGGAGGGTGTTGAGGAGTTGCACCACAGCCGTGGTGTCGGCGGTGAAGACTGACGAAAAGGGTGCCGAGTCTTCGAGTTTCGCGATTTCGTAGTTACGTTCCGTGCGCTTGTTCGTCATGCCGTAGATGGAACGCACGGCCGCCGAGGTCGATTACAAACTTGCTAGCGTTGCGAAGGTCGCCACTCTGCGCGCAACACGGCGGCCAGCGGATTGCCCGGCACGCTGTCGAGGGCAAAAAGGTGCGTCGTGCCACAGCGTATCGACCCGCAGTTGAAGATGAACTCCGTCGGCGCGCAGTTGCGCCAGCGGTTGTGGGAAAAGTAAGCGTCACGTTGCGGTCGGGAGTGAGCGGACCGCTCGGCGAAGTCTTGATCTCGAGAAATTCTTCTTGGGGCTTTTCGTCGCCGAAGTCCCCACGTTTGTGGCGGCGTTCGCGCTGTTTCTCCCACTGGCCAGTTCTTTCTGTTTCGCCGCGAGGCGTTTGGCGAGTCGTCTTGGGCACGAGTTCGAGGGTGTCGGTTTTGGCGCGCGCCACCTTGAGCGAGTCGTCCCAATCGTCGTAGGTGCAAGCCAAAACGCAGCGTGTCGAGATGCAAAAGCGTGGTGTCCGTCGGCCAATAGGGTGAGCGTGTCGTTGCCGCGGTTGGTCACCGTGAACGAACTGCGGTCGGCATTGAAGTTCAGCCGCGCAGTTTCGGCCCGATGGGGCGAAAGGGCCGGTGAAATAGAGCGTGAACCATTCGCACATCGCGGAGATACTTCAGAAAGTGGCGGGGGCGGTAGTCGACCTTGAAGGCGCGCACCACAAGATCGTCGGGCATGAAGCGAGTGTAGTGGATGGTGCGGATCGAATCGTAGCGCGTGCTGTCGACCCACGCCGTGTCGTAGCGCACCGCCGGGCTCGAGCGAAGCCGTGAGCGGCGAGTTGAGCCAACCGATGGCCTCGGTGGGTTGCGAATAGCGGAAATTTCATCGGCATCTCAGCGGCGCGTAGATGCGATAGTTGCGTTGAGCGTTCACCTTGATGGAAAAATAGCCGGAGGCGTCGGTGCGCGCCACGCGGTCGAAGGGTTTGCCCGTGAAGGCGGAGTCCGAGGCATCGAAGTGCAGACCGACCAAAATGCCCCTTCACCGGTTCGAGGTCTTCGGCGTTGAGAATGCGGCCGGACATCTGCATGGTGTCGGTCGTGGCGCCCGTGGAGAAGATATAAGTGTACTGCCCCATCGGATTGCCTTCGTTGTTGTCGGTGATGGCGTCGGAGAAATCGACCGTGTAGGTCGTGTTGGGAATCATCGAGGTCGAGGAGTTCGACCGTGATTTTTGCGCTCGCCACTTTTGATCTCGGGCTGTTCGATTTGCGGCGGCGAGACTATGATTTTCTCAGACGGGTTGTCTCACTTTTGATGAGTTCGTTGAAAGTGAGGCTGAACTTCACTTGCCGCGTCCCACCTTTTCCGGCGCGCTCATGTGCACGATGTGCGGTGGGGTCGTCGTCAGGGGCTGCCGTCAGTGCCGCTGCCTCTGGTTGGCGCACCGTCCAGAAAGCCAAGAGGCCGAGGAGAACGGCGAGGAGGAGGGAAGTTTTTCAGCGGGGAGTTTTGAGGGTGAAATCCCGAAACAAACAGTGCTCTCGGGGAGTCAGACGTTCATCGCCAAGATCTCTTCGATGAGATCGCGGTGATTCGGCGCGCGGCACCCGGTTGTCCGCCGAGCTGCCCGCGGCTACTGGCAACCAGTCGTCGAAAAGCGCGGGACGCGCCACGACGATTTCGAGTTCCCGCAGCGTGATGTCTTTATGGCGCTTGGCATCGTGGTCCGAGTTGATGGAGCGCAGCGCTTCGTCGAGCGAATGGGCGAAAGGTTGAGGTCGGCCGGCGCTTTCGTGAACTCGATGAGCCACTGGTGGCGGTATTTGCCCGCCGCGTCCATGAATGCCGGGCGGCAGTGTACTCGCGCACCTCGGCACCCGTGGCTTGGCGAGGCCGCTTTCAGTCCTTGCTCGGCATTGTCCACCATGGGTTCTTCGCCGAAAGCGTTGATCACTCTTGGTGCGGCCGCTGATCACAAACTTGTGGGAGAGGTTTGGTGAAACGCACCGTGTCGCCGATTTGGTAGCGCCACTAATCCACACGAAGTGCTGATGACCAGCGCATAGTGGCGGCCGGCTTCCACCTCCCACAGCGGGAGAACGGTGGATGCCGTGCCCACTCTTCGAGGGGATGAATTCGTAGAACACATCGTAGTCGAGCATGAGCGTCATGGCGCGATCGCCCGGATCGGTTTGGGTCCGAAGAAACCCTCCGAGGCATTGTAGGTTTCCATGTGAGCTCATGCGCGCCGAAGGGATGAGGGCGATGATACTGTTCGCGGTGGGGTGAAGGCTACTCCGCCGTGGAAGAACACTGCGGTTGAGCCATACCTCATCGATGGTCTCTCGCCGCTGCGCTCGAGCACTTTTCATCAGCACGGCCATCATCCACGAGGGCACGCCTGCGATGGAAGTCACGTTTTTGTCGAGGTTTCTTCGGCGATGAGTTCGCGTTTGCGGTCGAAATCTTCGGAGTAAGGCTGTGGTCTTGGACGGCACGCGGAAGACGCACGAAGGGCGAGGCGTTTTCGTTGAGAATCGCGCTCAAATCGCCCACGCGCGAGGAGGGAGAGTCGTAGTCGGGCTGGTGGCTGCCGCCGAGAATGAGCGAGCGGCCGGTGAACAGGCGGCTGTCGGGGCGGTTGCGTAGGTAGATGGCCACGGAGTCGCGGCCGGCGTAGTGGAGGTGCTGCAAAACCGCGGTCGCTCACGGGGATGAACTTGCTTTGCTCGTTCGTTATGCCCGATGACTTGGGCATGCCAACGCACGCGACCGGCCAAAGGATGTCGCGTTCACCGCGGCGCATGCGGTCGATGTCGCCTTTCAGCGCCTCGTAGTCCGTGAGGGGCACGCGGGCGGCGAAATCTTCGTAGCTGCGCAGACGGTCATAGCCGTGGCGTTCGCCCTAGCCGCGTGCGGGCGGCACTGCGCACCAGTCGAGCGAGGACGGCGCGTTGGGTTGTTCGGCGTGATCGGCGTAACTGTCGATGACAGCCGCGCGACGGGCGAAGAAGGTGCGGACGAGCGGAGTGAGATTCATGGGATGGGTTGCGTGAGGTAGTGAGCGAGGACGGTGAGGGTCTTCGGGATAGGTGAGTTTGAGGTTGCGCTCTTCGCCGGGCACGAGGGCGATGTCGATTTCAGACAGTAGCGGAACACCACGGTGCAGTCGTCGGTGGCGCGAAAGTTGGGGTCGGCTTGGTGCGCGGCGGTAGGCTTTCGAAGAGCACCGGCGCGTGAAGCGCTTTGCAGGGTCTGGACTCTGCGCAGCAAAGCGCGGTCGGGCACGCGGCGCATTCGGCCGTCGGTGTCGACTTCGATGAGGGTATCGACCACGGCAGCACGACGTTGGCTACGGCGTGGCTGTGGCGCGGCGCACACGCGGCCGATGAGCGAACCGCTCACACCGGGGCGCACGGCATCGTGGATGAGAATGCGCACGGCGGGGTGATTATCGGTCGAAAGTTGTGGGCTATCTACAGAAAGTGGTGAGTTGTCGGTGGAATGCTCTCTGTTTGCCGTAGCACTTTGTGGATTGTCTGCGAAAAAGTTGTGGAGTTTCGGCAGAAAGTTCACTGTTTTCGGCGAAAGTTGTGGACTTTTTCTGCGGCTTGTGGGCTTTTTCCCGAAGACCGGCCGGCGGTCACAAACCGCGCTGTTGGGCGGCGAAGTTGTGCTCTTTCTCTCTCCGCAGGATTTTTCAGCGTTCCGTCTTCGCGAAGAAAGGTGCGCAGGCCGTTAGGGTGGAGTCTTGGCGCTCTTGCCGCCGGCCACCACTGCGTCACTTTTCGGGTGGGGCTGTTGCACGCAACAGGTCCGCGCACCTCGTCGAGATGGTCGGGATGTACGACGATGCCGATCTCGTCGATTTCCTCACTTTTGCTCAAAAGCCGCGATGCTGTGTTCAAGCACGGTGCGCCCGGCCACAAGCGTGAACTGCTTGCGCACTGCCGAAGCGGCTGCCGGTCCCGACTCGGCGAGGATGAGGGCGATGGTGTGGGGCATGGGGAGAAAAGGTGGGCTTCAGTGGATTGAGCAGACGAACGATGGAACGTACCGCATAAGATGATTGACGGAACGGCGTTGCCGATTTGCTCATAGACGGAGAGAAGGCTGCCGCAAAACCTCCAATCGTCGGGAAATGTTTGTATGCGAGCGTATTCTCGTGTGGTAAGCGGCCGATCTTCGGTGGGATGGCATCGTTCGGTTTGCTAGTGCCGGTGAGCAAGTCAAAGTCAAACTGGGTTCGTGCAAAGACAGTCGTCGAGCTATGCCGGTTTTTCCGCCGCCGAGGAGAAAACTACCACCCATGTATTCTTTTTGAACGGCTTCGGAAGGTCTTTCCACTTCCGCCCATCGGTACCATTTGCAGCACCTCTTCTCGGGGTATTGTTGTCCGTTGGATTCAGGGAACGTCGGTGGCAAAAAGTTCGCCTTTGAAAAACGCATCTTGTAGGGTCATGATGCGGTGGTAGAACGAGTAGTGCACAGTTGGCTTTGTGGAAAGGTCTTTGCGTATGGCGATGAGAAAGTCTTTCGCGCTTCTGCGGCACTTGGTATTTCATCGCTTGCAAGACGCGAGGTTCGATGAGCACGTAGCCCAATTCGTCGATCGCCTTGCGTATGGTGTCCAAGGTTCTGCCTTCGTCATGAGAAAAACAGTCCTCACATTTTTCGCCGACAAAAACTTTCGGGCGGATGGTTTTGCACAGCGCGCGCCAATTCGAAGAACAAGGTGCCTCGGGTATCGTCGAATCCACTTTTTGCCCGCATAACTGAAGGCTTGGCAGGGAAACCTCCGCTGATAACATCGATTTTATCTGCCCATTCCGTGAAATCAATGTTGTGTACATCTTCTTCGATGACGCGCCACGAAGGTCTGTTCGGTTTGAGGGTGGAACACGCATCGTGATCACTTCGTTGAGCATGACGTGCTGAATGCCCGCTTGTTCGAAGCCCAGTGCGAGCCGCCGGCGCCGGCAAGAGTTCAATGCCCGTATAGGGGGCGTTGAGCACGGCGTGCATTTCGGTTTCCCAATCGCTTTCTATCATTTCCCTGACCGGAGCGAAGTCACCGAGTTCGGCAGGCAGATAGTATTTCTGTCCGTTTTCGTCGAGGTGAGGGTGCAACGTCCGTTTTTCTCCCATGCGCTGACCGTGGACTTGAAACGCCCATTATATCTGCGAGGTGGGAGGGAAATGCGTGGAGAGGTCATGATCGGAAAGTGTCGAAGCCTTCGTAGGGAAGAGAAGGCTTGTAGATAAAAGACTTTTGAAAAGGTCGGGAGAGATGTTGTCTAATTCTGAATAGACGCTGTTCCGGGAGTCCGATACCGGGTTCTTCGGTCAGAATGATCGTCGAGAATTTGAGGGTAAAAGCTTGGCAAAGTTTGAAAGAAACCGAGCGGATCGCCGAAAACGATTTCATAGAATCGATTGATGGATACGCGGCGAATGCACTTGTGCTCGTACTTTTTGCCGTCGATGCTGATTTTCCAAATGGTGTCTTGAGAGGTTTTTGGCCGCACTTCCACAAGAAGGCATTGCGCTTTGTCGTCTTCGAGCAGTTTGCTCTGCATTTTAGGTAGGTGCGTTGAGAACTTGCAGCATTCATCGTGTTGTGCTTGTTCTTCATCTCAACGTATATGTGCCGTTGCTCATTGATTACATCGAATCCGCTTCGGGTCACTTGAAACCGTGGCCGGCATACTTGGAAAGGTGCTGATGAAAAGTAGCCGATGTGGTTGTTGTTGCTCTTGTCAATTTGGCGAATGCACTCCAGATTCGATGATTTCTCGAAAGGACTTGTGATAGATTTTTGCATCGAGAGGTGAGTTTGATGGGATCGATTACATTTTTGTTGAAATCTTTCAGGTCTATACTGCGACGATAGCGCCTCTACCGTGGCTTTTCACATGCTGATAGATGTCTTCATCGGAGATGAATCCTAAATTGTAATGGTGCATGACTGAATGATTTTTGAGGATAAGGACGATTTATCCGAAGATGTGGCGATAAATCTCGTCGGTGGCGCCGGCATGCTCGGCAATGTAGTTGCCGGCTTCGGCACCCTGCTGAAGGCGGCGTGCGCGGGGTGTGCGAGATAGTCGTCGAACAGTTTGTCAAAGTCGGCGGCCGATGTGATTTCGCGGCAACCTCCGTTGGCCAACAGGGCTTGGGCTTCGGTGAACTTCTTGTTGTTAAAGGTCGAGTGATGACGGGTACGCTGCAGACGGCGGCCTCGCAGGCGTTGTGAATGCCCACACCGAAACCGCCACCCACGCAGGCGACGCTGCCATAGCGGTAGATGGAGGAGAGTAGGCCATAGGAATCGACGATGAGCACGTCGTAGTCGCCCACAGTCTCTTCGGTGGCTTCGGAATAGCGGATGCAGCGGCGCGTGATGCGGCTTTCGATTTCCTTCAGCGGCGGCGCTCACGACGGGGCGCGATGACGAGACGGAGATCCTCGCGGCGGTTGACGTAGTCGAGAGTATTTCTTCGTCGGCGCCCATGTGCTGCCGGCGACGAGAGACGTGTGCCCTTGGGCGAAGCGTTCGACGAGAGGGAGGGACGTGCGGCGCGACGGATGTCGATGACGCGGTCAAAACGATTGTCGCCGGTGACGGTGACGTTGTCGGTCACGCCGATGCGCGCAAGGAGCTTGACGGAAAGGCGGTTTTGGACAAAAAAATGGGTGATGCGGCGCAGACAACGGGCATAACTGCGGCACGTACCACTGGAAAAAGATTTGTCCGGGGCGGAAAATGCCTGCTGACGGAGTAGACGGAATGCCTTTGCGGTGGAGTACGTCGATGTAGTTGCGCCAAAACTCGTATTTGATGAAGATGGCCATCTCGGGATGGGCGAGTTTGACGACGGCGCGCGGCGGTGGGGGTGTCGAAGGGGAGGTAGCAAACGAGGGTCCGCACCTTTGTAGTCTTTGCGCACTTCACAGCCGGAGGGCGAGAAGAAGGTGAGGAGGATTTTGCGCTCGGGGTGTTCGCGGCGTAGGCGTTCGATGAGCGGACGCCCTGTTCGAATTCGCCGAGTGGGCGGCGTGCACCCAAACAGCAGCGGTCTTCGGGCGCGATGTGCTTGCGAAGCAGCCGGCGGCTGCGGCGTTGACCACGTACCATGGCGCGCGCCTTGCGATGGCCGAGGCCGCCACGAAAGGCGCACGAGGAAGGCGTACATCTTAAATGCCGAAGCTATACATAGAATTAAGAGAGTGTGTCGATGGCAAACTGGATGCGGCGGAGGGTTTCCTCCTTACCGAGGAAGGCGGAAAAGCCTCGCTACATGTCAGGGCCCTGCCGGTTCCGACGAGGGCGACGCGCCATGCGTTCAAGGTTTCGCACCTTCGGCTTCACACCAGGGATCGATGGCGGCTTTCTGGCTTTCGGCCGAGAAATCGTCGAGGGCGGAGAGGCAGTTCGGCCACACCGCGCATCACGGCGGCGGCGTCTTTCCAGTTCTTCTTGACAAACTTGTCTTCGCGGTCGAATGTCGGTGGGCGCCACGAAGCAGAAATCGCACAAAGGCCAGAGGTCGGAAACAGAAACTAACGTTGCGCTTCTTGGTTTGTCCGCTTTGGGCGTCGACGTATTCCACGTTTTTCGTTTTTCAACATGTCAATCACGGCGGCGGCATCGCTCGCGTGGTCGTGATGTCGTGTTGGGCGAGCACTTCGACGAGGGCGGGCGCCAATTTGATGGCGGGTGTGGCGAAGGTACTCGCGGTTGAACCACCAGCCCTTAACATAGTCGAACTTCGCGCTGGCTTTCGAGCATTTGGTGAGGTCGAACTTGGCAATCAGCTCGTCCATGCTCGCGATTTCCTGATCATCGCCGGGATTCCAGCCGAGGAGGGCGAGAAGTTGACCACGGCCTGCGGGAGATAGCCGCTTTCGCGATAACCGCTGCTGACTGTGCCGTCGGGGGCGTGCCATTCGAGGGGAAAAACGGGAATCGAGCTTGTCGCCGTCGCGTTTCGAGAGTTTGCCGTTGCCGGTGGGCTTGAGCAGGAGGGAAGGTGGGCGAAACGCGGCATGGTGTCGGTCCAACCGAAGGCGCGATAGAGCAAAACGTGGAGGGGTGCGGAGGGCAACCACTCTTCACCGCGGATCACGTGGGTGATTTCCATGAGATGGTCGTCGACAATGTTGGCCAAATGGTAGGTGGGCAACTGATCGGCGCTCTTGTAGAGCACTTTTGTCGTCGAGAATTGAGGAATTGATGACCACATCGCCGCGAATGAGGGTCGTCGACGTGCACATCTTCGCCGGGTTCGATCTTAAAACGCACCACATATTGGTCGCCGCAGTTTGCAATGCGCGCTCCACTTCTTCGGCGGAAAGCGTGAGCGAGTTCTCCATTTGTCCGCGCGTGAGGCATCATATTGGAAATTGGCGATGCTTTCTCGAGCGGCATTCAGGGCTTCGGGCGTGTCGAAGGCGATGTAGCTTTGCCTTCTGCGAGAGTTGATCGACATGGTGCTTATAATGTCGCGACGTTCGCTTTGGCGATACGGACCTTTGTCGCCGCCGAAGCTAACGCCTTTCATCAAATTGAATGCCGAGCCACTTAAATGATTCAATGATGTAGTCTTCTGCGCCGGGGACGAAGCGTGCGGAGTCAGTGTCCTCAATGCGGAAGATAAGTTTGCCGCCGTGTTGGCGCGCGAAGAGATAATTATAGGTGCCGTGCGGACTCCGCCACTATGCAGTGCCTGTTGACTGGGGCGAAGCGAACGCGTACGTTTTGTTCGGACATTGTCGTTGAGAATTGGCTGTTTTTGAAATCTTGCAATATGCAAAAATTACGGCTTTGTGGAAGAGTTACAAAGCTGTGCGAGCGTTTTTGCCCTTTTGTGCGGGGCTTTGCGATGAGGGTGGGGAAGTAGACTACGAGATTGCGCGTTTTTCAGTGCCGCCTTTCTTCTTTGTGCCGCCCTTTTTGGCTTTCGAGGAACCGGCCTTCTTGTTGGCTTTTTGCGGCCGAAAAGCTTCGGGACTCGGCGCTCCGGGATGCCTGCGCCTGTTTGGGCGAAGGACGCTGCCCTTTTTCGGCACAGGCGGATGTAACTGTCGTCTTCCACCCGCGAGAGTCGAGTTGTCGGCGTTCGAGGTTGGCACGCGCTCACGCGGAAGCGCACTTTTGTCACCAAATTGTAAATCCGCTTCGTGCGGCGACCCGCAAACGGTAGTTGTCTTCGTCAAACTCGTAGTAATCGCTCGAAAGGTCGCGGAGCGGCACCATACCTTCGCACTTGCGGAGGATGTCTTCGACGTAAATGCGAATTCTGTCACGCCGGAATTACGCGTCGAACTCTTGGCCGATGCGGTCGCCATAAATTCCAGCTTGCTTATACTTTATCGACGCGCGTCGGCCGTTGCCGCCACTTGTTCGCGCTCGAGCAATGTTCGCACAGCTCTTCGTGCTCTTTGCGCTCACCGATCGGCCGCCTTCTGCGTACTTGGCGAGCAAACGGTGTACCATCAAGTCGGATAGCGGCGGATGGGCGAGTGAAATGCGTGTGGTGGCGGAACATCAGTCCGCGTGTCCGATGTTGTGTACCGAATAGCGCCTTTCATCATGGCGCAGTGCCACGATCTCCACCACATTTTCCTCTTTCTTGCCTTTTACTTCGCTAAGCAGGTCGTTGAGGGCGTCGAAATCTCGGTTTTCGTGCCTTTCGGTGCGCACCTGTAGCCGAATTTCGCCAGCGAAGCCGCTTTGCAGTTTCTCGAGCTTTTCGGGATCAGGCACGTCGTGAATGCGATAAGGCAACACCTGGTTGCTTGCCTTTGGGGACAACCGCGATGTGTTCGGCCACAGAGCGGTTGGTCATCAGCATGAATTCTTCCACCAACTTGTTGGCATCTTTCGCCACCTTGACGTGTGTGGAGATGGGATGTCCCTTATCGTCGATTTTCGAAGCGCACTTCTGCGCGGTCAAACCCGATGGATCCGGCTTTGAAACGCCGAGCACGGAGTTGTTTTGGCGAGGGCGATCGAGGAGCAAAATCTCGGCCGCCCATTCGCCAACCGGGTGGGCTGCCGAACCGTCCACCGCTGGGTGATCGCCCGGCAATGCGAGGTCGTCGGCCGAAGCCTGTCCGTTGCGCTCGATGATGTTTTGCGCTTCTTCGTAAGTGAAGCGGCGGTTGCTCTCGATGACGGTCTTTGCGATGTGGAACTGAGGATTTCCGCTTTTTCGTTCATTTCGAAAATCGCAGAGTAGCCAGTTTCCTCGTTCGGGCGCGAGTGAGCAGATGAAGTTGCACAGTCGTTCCGGCAACATGGGGATGGTGCGGTCGACCAAGTAGACACTCGTCGCGCGGTCGAAGGCTTCGCGGTCGATGGCGCCGTCTTCCTTTACATAGTGGCTCACATCGGCAATGTGCACCCTACTTTCCAGCGGTCTTCGCCGAGGACGAGATCGAAAGTGCGTCGTCGAAGTCCTTCGCGTCGCGGGGGTCGATGGTAAAGGTGGGCACGTCGCGAAAATCTTCGCGGCGCGCAATTTCCTCGGCCGTGATGCGGTTCGGTTCGCTCGGCGGCGTGCTCAATGGCCTCGGGATAGTGGTAGGCCATATTCGCCAAGATGGCGTGCATCTCGGTAGTCGTTTTTGCCTTCGGCGCCCAAAATGTCCACCACTTCGCCCACGGGGCTCTTGCTGTCTTCGCCAATCGGTGATTTTTCACCACCGCTTTGTCGTCGGTTTTTCCGCCGTGCAGGGGCATCGGCCGGTATAAAGATGTCTGTGGCCAGTCCGCGCTCGTTGACCGAGAACGCATAGTTGCGCTCCGTGGAAGGCGGCACGAAAGGTTTCGCGGGCGCGGCGAATGATTTCAGTCGCTCGCCTCACGGGTGCACACGTCGGCGAGCCAGCATCGTCACCCGCACATGGTCGCCGTCGAGGGCGTGGTGTGCGTTGCGTTCGGTGACGAGAATATCCTTGCCGCCGTCGTCGGGAACGAACACGTTGACAGGCCGTTTCGCTTGCGGCGAAAACACCCCTTCGATGATTTGCACGTCGCGTTCGGCGTGCCGATAGTGGCCTGTGCCGTCGGTAGAGGAAATCGTCGGCAACGAGGTCGGCCAACGTGTCGAGTACGAGCATCTTGGCCGGGTGGTTCACCGCTCCCACTGCGCGGAAGAGCGATTTTTACGTTATAGGTGCGCGCCGGCGCTGCGCTCGAACACGACGAGCAGGCGATTGCGCACTTCTTTTTGTTCAGGCGGGTGCTCATGGTCTTTTGGCCATGATGTTGGGGAGGTTAGAGTACTATTTTTTTCAGCCCCCTCGGTGGGGGCATGAACACGGCGGCGCTTTCGCCAAACTTTTCGGTGTCTTCGGTGGTAGAAAGCGCAATGACCGCCACGCGTCAGTTTTCGTCCATTTCGGGTGGCGGCGGAGATAATCGGCGAGCGAAGCCGCCACATAATCGCCTTTGTGCTACCACACGAACGTGCGGCGGAAGGAAACGCACGATCTGTCCATCAGCAGCGGAGTAGTGCGTGCAGGCCAGCACGAGGGTGTCGATCTGCGGATCGCGCGAAAGCGACGTCTTCAGCCGCTGTTCCACGAAGTAGTCGGCGCCCGGCGAGGCATATTCACCATATTCCACTGGCGGCACCCACATCGGGCAGGCTTGTCCCGTGACGACGATGTCGGGGTGGAACTGGCGATCTCGAGTTCGTAGCTGCAAACGAATCGTGCCCTGTGTGCCTAGAATACCCACGTGGCGCGTGCGCGTCAAGTCGCCCACGGCTTCGACGGTGGGCGACCACCCCCAGCACGCGGCGATCGGGCGCTGCATGCGGCAGATCCTGTCTGTTGGATGGAGCGCAAGGCCTTGGCTGAGGCCGTGTTGCAGGCCAAGATGACGAGCTTTCGCAGCCGCGGGCGAAGAGTTCCGTCACGGCTTGCAGGGTGTAGCGATACACTACGTCGAAGGAGCGCGAACCGTAGGGTGCGCGGGCGTTGTCGCCGAGGTAAAGATAATCGTAGTCGCGTGCAATCCGCGAATTTGATCGTAAGATCGACAAGCCGCGCCCGAATCAAAAAGCACCGATCATGCATGCGGCGGAATTGAAACAAGAAGTGATGCGTTCTCGCCGTCATTGCACGTTGAGCAAGCGCGCTTTCACGAAGGGAGTGATGTCTTCCGACTTTTCGTTGGGAGATAAGGTGCGTGCCCGGCCGAAGTGTCCACCACAAAGTCGTAGCCCCGTTCGGCACCGATGGCGCGAATCACCGTCCACCTGTTCGCCGACGCGCCCCATGAGTTCGGTTTCGGCCTTCTTGAGCAGATTTTTCGGCTTCGCGGCGGAAACGAGACCGCGCTCCATGGACATTTGCAAAATCGCCCTGACGTTTCAGCAAAATGGCTTCGGCAAATTTTTCTGCACCCGCAGATATTCCGAATATTGGCGGCGGAACGTTTCGTTTAGCGCGCTTCGGCTTCATATTTGCTGCGCAGCGAGTCGAGTGGGCGCGAACGCGTGCCGTTTCGGGAGAATGGCGATGACGGCGGCGCGGTTTCAGAAAACCGCCCAGCGAGCGGGACTTTGTGCCGCTGAGGGCAAAACGGTGTGACTCAGCAGGAGGCGAGCAAGCTGCAGGCGGAGGTTGCGTTTCATGCAGTGGTCTATTTGTATGGTGTATACTGCTAAAGGTACTTTATTTTGCTAATGAAAGTCGAAAATGCCGAACTAAAAATTTGTTTGTCCCGCGCCGATTTATACTTTTTGCGTCGTTTACATGACTGATTATCGACCACTTTGCTCAAAGAGTCTCCTTCTCATGGCCGAAGGTCGCCGATTTCGTTCGGACATAGTCGAGAACTCACCACATTGTCTCATCAATTCTAAATTATCAATTCTACTTATGACAGCTATCAATCAGCTTTTCGCTTTCGCAGCAGGGATTCTCATCTCCCTCGAACGCCATTTCTTCACTATCTCCGCATTGCCATTTTCATTGTTATGGCGTGGATCCGGCGGACTCAAGGTTGTCGGTCAGCACGAGCGGTATTGCCGCATTTGTCAACAACAGCCCTTCATGAGCTTCCTCTACTAATTCTTCTAAGACCACCGTCAATGCCAAAAGGCCAAACCGTCAAGGAATATAAGGTGCGCATGAACAAAAGAAGGCGAGGTGAAGCCGAAAACATCAAGTGGCACCAAGAAACGGCACCTACGTCTTCGCCATCGGCTTGGAAGCGGCCATTGCACCATCGGCACGCTCGTACTCTCGGCATTTGGTGCCCCCGCCTGGGTATGCTCGGTGGATGCTCACCTTCGGCATGTCCATCGTCACCCTTTCGTTCTCATCACCACGCCTGAGTGTTGGGTGCCCAATTTTGGCCGGACGGTGCCACCTATCCCCACGAAGGCCTTCCCTATTTCACCGGCGCACGGCTTCCCGCTTCTTTCCGGTGCCGGACGTCTGGTGATCAAAGACATTACTATGAGTGCAGGTGGACTCGCGGCTGCCGGAAGCCGCACGTCGCTTCATGGCACAGCGCGCTGCTGGCAAGCAGAAGATTGCACTAACTTCCGCAGATCATTCACTTTCAACACGCAATATATTATGGCGCACATTGAAAAAGGACAGTCTGTCCCCCGCCACTTCTGTAGAATACGCCATTGACGGCGTCGTTTCGCGCGAAATCCTCCACAACAACGCCGGCACGCTCACTCTTTTCGCCTTCGATGCCGGACAAGGTCTCTCGGAACACACCGCGCCCCTGATGCCACGGTGACCATCCTCGACGGCGAAGCTCGAAATCCTCCTCGACGGCGTGCTCACCGCGTGGCGGCGGGCGAAATGCTCATTATGCCCGCGAGTGCCCCACGCGCTCAACGCCAAGGTGCGTTTCAAGATGCTCCTCACCACGATTCTGCGGTTGAGCCTCAACTCTCATTTTCCTACTGCCTGTTGCCCGCTTGAAGGCGGCACGTGGAGCGAAAAGCCTTCACTTTCGGCGATCGCACACGCTTGTTCGTGTGTGATTGCCGACTATGCCGATGCGGAGCTTTTCGTTCGGCTTGCACGGCTTTAGCGCCGCTTTCACTACGGTGGACGATGCACCACTTCCGTCCCGAAAAAGTCCACTGCTTTTCGCTGATTCTTCCCTGTTTTTGAAGAAAGTCCAGCTCGAAAGTTGTGGAGGTGGAGAAAGGCAAGGCGGTGGAGGAAAAAGGGGGAAAAGTGAGGAGAGAAATGGGGATTTTGAAGTCGAAAAAGGCTTCGAGGGCGGTGACACAGACCGCGAGGAAGTGAGAGGGCCACGTGGCGGAAATAGCCTGCGTTGGGGCGAAAGCACAAAAAGAACCTTGTCAGTGCGCGAAATGCAAAACCGCGGTCGCAGATTTTATCATTGTGCTGATTTGTATTAACTTGCCCACAATATAGTTATTCGAAGAAACTCCATGTCGGCTCTTCCCCTCCTCCGTTTGTCGTTCGGTCTTCGTCCGTTCGGTCGTCTCGTGCTGCTCGTTTTGTTGAGTTGCGCGGGGGTGCTCGGTGCGTGGGCGCAACAAGATCGGCGTTTGTGCACCATGGCGCATCGAACCGCAGTGGAACCCGCGGCGGCCGGTCGTTCGCCGCAACTCACCGTGAGCGGTGCGGTGCAAACGCACGCCACGGGCTACTCGCAAGCAGAGCACGATGTGGGCCGGCGCAGACATGGCTTTCCGCTTCGGCGGAGCGGATCACGGAGTGGGCGCGATGTTCACCAACGATGCCATCGGTTTGTTCTCGCACAAGCGTTTCGCTCTGCAATATGCGCTGCATCGCAACTGGCTCGGCGGCCGTTTTTCCCTCGGTGTGCAGGCCGATATGCTGCAAGGGGCATCGACGGCGGAAAAGCCGATCTCAACGGATGCGAACGGACCCGGCCCTTCCGGCGGCACAACTCAACGGTTCGCGCTTCGACCTCAGTGCCGGCGTGGCTTTACCACCGTCCGCAGTTCGGCCTTTCGGCTTCTGTGCCGCATCTCACCGCTCCGACGGTGGAATGGGACGACACGCACCGCATGAAGGTGAAAACATGTTAATTTCGCGCATTGCGTATTCGCCCCCGACGGAATCGTTATATTCCATAATCCTCGGCGATGCTGCGCAGCGATTTTTGCCGACAGCGCGTCGATTTGACCCTCCGCGGCGAATATGCCTACGAGAAACGGCGCTTGTTCGGCGGCATCAGCTACGCACCGGTCGCTCGGTGGCGCTGCTTTCGGCGGTACGCTGCGCAGTTTTCGGACATGCCTACAGCTACGGGCCTTCACTTCCGGCTTGGGACTGGGCGCGGGACAGCACGAAACTCGCTGATCTACCGCCTTCCCATCGATTTGGGCAAGAAGGGGCGCAACCTCCACCGAAGTGTGCGCTGGTTGTGAACCACTACTTCACGGCCATGCCCCGCGATGCCGACAAACGGGGACGAACCCTTCGTTTCGCGGTCTGCCGGCACGCCTTTCCCACAATACACGACTCATTCTCCCCAACAAACCAATGAAAATTTCACTGCAAGCCTCTACATGTTCTCCCCTCACTGACTCTGCTGCTGCTCTTTGGCATCATGCTCGGCGGGGCAACATGGCCATGCGCAACAGTGGCGAAGTGACGGGACAACGCTCGGCGGTGCCTCGAACCCACGCCCTACGGCATGATTGAAATCAAACGCGCTATCTCAAAGTGGGACTGACCGAGAACGACAGTCTTTGGGGGCTGCCGCTTTCGCAACGTGACATCTCTGTGGATGGTTTCTGGATGGATCAATCCGAAGTGACCAACTCGATGTACCGACAATTTGTGGAGTGGGTGCGCGACAGTATCTTGCGCGAACGATTGGCCGACCCTCTTACGGCGGCGATGAGACCTATAAAATAGGGTCGACAAGTTTGGCGACCCCGTCAAGCCGCATCTCAACTGGAACAAGCCCTTGCCGTGGCGCAAACCCTCGGAAGATCAGGAGCGCGCCCTCAACAGTGTGTATAAAACGCACCCCTACGACGGCACGCGCATGCTCGATGTGAAGCAAATGAACTTCCGCTACGGACCTTCGACTACGAAAAGAGGCGGCACTCCGCAAATATCGTCTCGACCCCGCGAACGCGTGCTCAACACCGACGTGAAGTCAGCCCCGAAGTGGTGATGATCTCGAAACACGGCCTACGTGAACGATAACGGCGAAATCGTGCGCGAAAACCATCAACCGTCGCCGCTCGTCGCTCCTGCGATTTCATCAACACCTACATCGTTCCTGTCTATCCCGACACGACGGTGTGGGTGAACGACTCCTAACGCGAGCAACTCCATGTACGCGAAGAACTACTTCTCGTCGCCGGCCTGCAGCGACTATCCGGTGGTGGGCGTGACGTGGAGCGAGCACAGGCCTTCTGCGCATGGCGTGCAGATTCCTCTTGCGCGGCATGGGATACGAGGGCTGCGTTACATTCAACGTTACACCACCTGCCCTCCGAAATCGAATGGGAGATATGCGGCACGCGGCCCGCGAGGACACACTTTCCCGTGGGAAGGCGCGGCGTCGAAGAACGAAAAGGGCTGTTTTCTGCCAATTTCAAGCCCGATCGCGACAAGTTACACCGAGACGGCAGCAGTCACCTCGCGCGTGGGACAATATGGAATTGCCAATGACAACGGATTGTTCGACTGGCGGGCAATGTGGCCAGTGGACCGCACGGTCTTCACGGAAGCCGGCGACAATCGATGGCCGATGTGACCCCGAACTGCGATATGGGGGCGGCAAAAGAAGATCTCACTTCAAACGCAAAAGTGTGCGACGGTTCATGGAAAGACCCATAATCTTATATACGTTCGGCGTGCGCACTTGGGAATACCAAAATCAGCCGCGTTCGTTCATTGGTTTCACGTTGATGCGACGAAAGCGGCCACCGTCAGCGGCAATCCCACCGATAAAAGAAATAAATCTACAATTCGCAAACGATATGCCCTCGTAAAACTCAATATCGTGACGCGCCTGCAACACTGGATGGACAGTGCCGGGGCAACCTTTTCTGAACTATGCCTACTCGTGGGGCGCAGCCTATCGATTCTCGGCGCGCTCTTCAAGGTTGACGCACCTCAAAGGCGGTAACCTGATGCTCTTCTTGGGCATGGGCACAGGAAGCGGTGGTGTTTTCCTCGCGGCTTTCGACCGTCCGTTCGATAAAAACGAGATCGGCAAAGAACTGCCGCACGATTTCGAGGCGACGAGGAGATTGAGCGCCGAAGGCCTTACGCCCGAAAGAACAACTCGCGGCGGCGGTGGAAACCTGCCCTGCTGAAGAAACGCGGCCGCGGTGGCTCAAACAGTGCCCGTGCAGCAACCCACAGTGGCGCCTGCAGCGCCACGTAGCGAGGTTGCGCCCGCTGCCCCTATATGGCGCCGCAAGGTGGCGTGTCTGCAGCTGAAGGGACCGGTTCGCAAACGACGGCGGCGCAGTCTGCCGAGTGCGGCCGAATCGGCACCGCCAACGCAGAGCTTCCCGCGCGCCTTCGTGGCGGCGGCCTTACGAAACGCCGAGGGACAGCGTGCCATCGAGGAGGGAGCACAGCGTTTGGCCGGATCGTTCGGCTTGGCCAGCGACGAGTTGCTGCGCAGAACGCAGGCCGTGCTTTTCGCCCGACATGGAGGCTGCGACGGAAGAATACATCGAAAAGCTCCGCACCCTCGACGAAACGCTCGCCAGGGTGGACGAAACAGAGCGCACGCCTGCCCGCGATTCGCAGAGATGGAGAATCTCAGCCGCACCCTCATCGGCATCAACAAAGTCATGACTTGCACTTCGCTTCTATCGCGTCGGGTCACAACCATCGAAGAAATCAATGCGCAGACGCGCGATCTCGCAGCGAAGATCGAAGAGGTCAACCAAATCTAGCGCGGATGGTGCAAAACCCTCAATATTATAGAGCAACCCCTACGCGGCGATGGGCGGCGTAAAGCACAACACCGCCGCTGCCCTCGCCCAACAATCGCCCGAAGCACCGACGCAACCCGCACTTCAGTATCCTGAACATTCGCCCATGGCCATTCAAAAAGACCGGTTTCGCCGCGGACAAGATGATTAATCATGTACGTCGTGTTGATGGCAATGCTCGCTCTCAACGTTTCGACGGACGTGCTCAAAAGGTTTCTCGCTGGTTGGCAGCTAGCCTCGACTGCACCATCACGACGGAACAGGAAAATAAAGATCTGCTCGACGACTCGCAGGCACAATATCGCGAGAATCCCGTCAAGGTGCAGCCTTGGGTGGGGACAAAGCGCGAGGCGGTGCGACGTGCCGACGGTCTTTGCCGCCCCATCCGACGAACTCACGTGGGCTATCGCCCAGAAACCGACGGTGCAGACGGCAACCCGAAAGACATTCAGCACAAAAGACGACCTCGAAGCCGCGCAGCGATGCTCAACCCCGCTACACTTCGCGGACGCCTCCTCTACCGTCGTGTCAATTATTTCCGAGATTTCGCCACTTCTTTTATTACGATCGTCGACGTCGCGCCATTGTTGCTGCCAACCTCTCCACCGAGGTGCCGCAAGGTGAGGACAATATCGGAAAAACTGGCAAGAATACATGTTCGAGTCATGGCGCTTCGATTGCGGCCGTCACGATGCTTTCGAAAATTGCAGGCGACATCGCAAGGCACAAAGGGCAGAAGTGCTGCACACCCTTGCGGCCAATATCGGCGTAAAGGACATCCGCGTCGACGAACTCAACGCATGCTGCTGCGAAGCCAGGACGCTCTTCCCCGGTGACGAGGTTTCGCTCGAGAGTCTTCATGGCCGCGATCGACACCACGCAGCGTCGAAATATACATCGACGGTCACGCATCAGTGCCGACGGTCGCTACAACTTCCGCGTCGGCGCGCCCGGAAGCTCGACTGCGCGGCTATGCACCATGCCCAACGCGGCCGGTGAGATGGTTCGTCGCGAATTCTCCTGACATTATACTGCAATCGCCCCGCCCACCGGTGCAACAGTGGCCGCCGACCTGATGAACGTGCTCTATGCCGGCTACGACAACCCTATTTCGGTCAGCGCATCGGGCATCTCTTCGACAAAATCCACCTGAGCATGAGCGGAGGTACGCGCTCAATGCGAAAGGCAGCAACAAGTATGTGGCGCGACCCGCCCACGTTGGGCAAGATGTCACCTTCACTGTCACAGGAGAAGTGGGCGGCAAGCCCCAAAACCATGGGTGCCCTCTCGTTCAGGGTGCAACTCCCCGATCCCGCCGCATTTATCACGATAGGCGGCGACCAATTCGCGGAGGTCGCATCGGCAGTATATGTCGGCGCCGCGATTGGATGCTGCGATCGACGACGGACTCCTCAACATTCCGTTCACCGTCCGCTCCTTCGAATGCGTCTTCTTCGACCGTCTCGGCAATGTCCTCCCGCGTCCGTCGCCGGTGCCTCGTTCACCGAAGCCCAGCGCGACCTCATTCTGCCAACTCTCTCGCGGCAAACGTTTCTATATCAGCATATCCACGCCGTAGGGTACGGCATCGAGCGAGACGCTCAACGGATCGCTCGAGTGATCATCAATTGAAACGTGCACAATGCAGCTCAAGCGCATCTCCCTCGTCTTCTTCTCCTCTTCGGTCTCGCGTAGCCCCTCCACTTTCGCGGCAACCCCCGCCGTCTGCGCGAATCCGGCGGCAACGAATCGCGCAACGCCGCGCTGCCGCCAATGCCCCGCCCCGCCGCCACAACCGGCAACGGTAAAAGACATTGGGCAGCGTCCGCGGGTTCCCCACCGCCTCGTCCATGCCGCAAGATGCCGCACGGCGCCGCGACATCTACCGAGAAATCGATCTCACCACGCGATGCCAACGCGCCACTTTACTATCCCGTCACGCCGGGAGCGAGAGAGAAAATCTGTTTGTCCATCTCTTTCACCCTCATTCTCCGCGGTAAAATTAAAAGCCTACGAGTACACGCCCGACGCCATTGAGCACTGGGCGAAACATGTGGTGAAAGGCAAGAAAATCTTGGACGACAACCGCATCTTCTACGAGACAACGACGGAAAAACGCGTCAACGACGCCGATCCTGCCCTCGAAGAAGTTGAAACGCTACTATCTGAAAAGCGTCTACTTCAATCAACACCGGCACCTTCAGTACTGAAGTAGAGCTCTGTCCGCTGATGGTCAGCGGAGATTTCGGCGACGGTAGCAGTCAAACCCTCGCTCTTCTGGGTGAAATACGAAGAAGCCGCTCCCTATCTGGCTAGCCTCGCTCGCGAGCAGCAATCTCAACAACGCCGCCGAAATTTCGGCCGACGATTTCTTCAATACCAACCGCTACGAGGTCCGATTCTACCAAAACCAAGAAGCCTCCAAGACCGCACCCTTGCGCAGTGCCCCTCTGATTCGGCGCGCACGAAGTGGTGCGTGAGCGATCGAAGCCGAGATCGCACCTTCCAGCGCAATGTTTGGATGGGCGACGACAGCGTTCGTTCACACGCCGCGGATACTTCAAAAGTAGAGCACAGACGGCGAGCAGCGCAAGGTCGCTTCGCGCAAGGTAGCACCCGAAAAGCTCAAGACAGAAAACTCCAAACCTCAAACGCTCGTCCCGCGTTCGTCGGCCACACTTTCCGTGCGTCGACAGCGTCACATGATTCTAAAATCACTGTGCCGTTCTTGTTCGAGGCTTTTCTTCCCCGAGCACGACGGCATCTCACACCATCATGCGAAAGTCATCAATTTCGCCGAGCACAACACTGTCATCAACAACTACATCGCCGAGCTGCGCGACGGTGGATATTCAGAAGAACCGCGCTGGTTCCGCCCAAAATCTCCGCCGCATCGGTCACGCCATGGCCTACGAAGTGTCGAAGACCCCTCACCTATAGCAGAAAAGACCATGACGCGCCTCGCTCCCGCCCGCGTGAACACCACCGACGACCACGCTGTCCATCGGCACCGTCCTCCGCGCCGGTTTGAGCCCTCCACGAAGGATTCCTCGACGTCTTCTCCGGTGCCGACAGCGCTACGTCGCGCCTGCAAAGGAAGGTCGCAAAGGAAGACATCGAGTTGCGTCGACCATCGCCTCGCCCGATCTCCAACGGCTGCACCTTCATGCTCGTCGACCCCGATGTTGGCCACCGGGCTCCTTCAATTTGGCCTATCAAGCCTATCTCACCAAGGGAAAAGCCCGCCCATCTGCACATTTGCGCCGTCATCGGTTGGAAGAAGGCGTGAAGCGCCTCGGCGAACTCTTCCTCCGACGATGTCACGCTCTGGATTGCCGCCATCGACCCCGTGCTCAACGAAAAGCCCACCATCGTCCCCGGTCTGGGCGACGCCGGCGACCTCTGCTACGGCGACAAACTCTCCGACTGATCGGCGATCGGCAAGCGCCGACCTCATTGGTTTTCTAAAAACTCATTCCCCCTTACGAGAGTGTGGCGCGCAGCATCACACCCCTCATCTCTCTTTCGCCCATGCTTCCCTTCGTTTTCTCCCCGTTCTCTTCTGCGTACTGCCCCTTTTCGTTGCTTGTCTCAAGGACGAACCGGCCGGCATTGAGGCATACGATCGTGAGTGTTCACCTCGAACCGACCGCCGCCGCGCGCTTGCTCGGCACAGCAGCCGCCCTGGTGCGCCGAGTGTCCGCCAACGACACCGATATTGTCTTCACCCTTGCCGCCGATGCCGACACTCGCGCTGCTGCGCACGCTCTCCTCCGACCTTTACGCTCAGCAACGGCGCCACTCTCCGCTGTCTCGACGGCGACCGACCCGATTTTCGCCAACGCCGCCGCGTCGCTTACGAAGTGACCTCGCAAGATCGGCAATGGAAGCGCCGCTACACGATGAGTTTCGTCCCTGCAGCCGATTTTCCCGAGTTCTTCGGTTTCGAGGAGCACGCCCTCAATTCGCCCGATCCGCACTATTTCACTTGGTTTGAAAAGAACGCCGACGGCACGACCCGCAACTTTTGGGCGAGCGGCAACCCCGGTTTCTTATTGAGCCGCTACGATGCGAAGCCCGACGAGTACCCCACGAGCGTGGAAGCCAAGGGACGCACTGGAACGGCCTTGCGCCTCGTGACACAAAAGCACCGGCGATCTCGGAGCCGCCTTCGAGCAAACCCATTGCCGCCGGCAATCTCTTCGTCGGAACCTTCGATCTCGCCAGCGCCCTCTTCAATCCGCTCGCCACCCGTTTGTCGGGGTGCCGGTCAACCGCATTCCACGCGCTTTGCGGGGTATTACAAGTGGCAACCCGGCGAAGTCTTATAGAGACGCCCAACGGAAGGCCGCACAAGGCTGGCTCCCGACGGAAAAGACGCGCCGCGCATCTACGCGGTGGCTTATCGTAATGTCGATGCGCAGGGCAATGCCGTCACGCTCGACGGGAGCAACATTCTCTCCTCGCCGCTCGTTGTGGCTGTGGCACTTCTCGATGATTTTCACCGTCACCGGCGTTGCTGAAAACGCAACTTGGGTGCATTTCGATCTGCGCTTTTTCACAGCAAGCGCCCGCTGACAATCGTTTGCTCGACCGTCACGGCTGCAGCTTTGGCGCTTGTCTTCACCTCCTCGCGCGGTGGAAATTGCCGAGCGCCATCGGCTCGACGCTTCTCGTCGACGACCGCCGACTCACCTTCTAATTGGCGCTGCTTCGCGCTTTTCTCCTCTTTCATCTCGTTTTGCTCATGCACGTTCTCGTTTCTCGTTTCGGCCTTCGCTTCCTCCGCCTGTTGGTGGTGGCGTTCGCCGCCTTTCTCCCCCTCCTCGGCGCGGCTCATCGTCCCGATGCTGAAAATACTGCCCGCTGGTCGGTGCGCTCGGCGTAGGTTATACGATTGGTGCGTTTGTTCACACCCACGCCCGCCGAATTGCGCGCCGTCGACCACTATGCGCCCGTGGGTGGCCTGCGCTTCGGCGCCGATGTGTCTATCGCACCGGCAATGTCGTCGATTGCTCGATCGGTGCCTACTTCACCGACCGTGGCATGGACACCGAGGTGCGCGTCAGCGGCTATCGCACCAAAGTGGTGCAGGGCAGTCAGCAACTCTCGGGCTATTTCTTCGGCCGTAACCACACGCGCGCTCGTTTGCGTGGCCTTTTCGTTCCCCTTGCCGTACGCTATCCGATGGGAGCGCTGCACCCTCACGGGCGGCGCTCACCTCGAATGGTACAGCCTCACGCAGTTTTCCGGCACCGCCTCCGACGGTTATCTGCGCGTCGACCGCCCGACGGGCGACAAAGTGCTGATCGGCCCGAGCGAGACGAGGGGTGCGTCCCATGTATCAGCGACCAACTCAACGACAGCGGCTTCGGCCTGCACTCGGTGGGGAGTATGCGCTCGAAGCGCTTCTTGCTCAACGCACAGCTCACGTGGGCGCTCACCGGCCTTCGACCGCAGCTTCACCGCCGTGCCCACGCCCTTACACCCTTGGGCATCACGCTGGGCGTGAACTATGCTCAGCGGTGCGCGCTGACGGCCCTTTCCTCTACTGCCGCTCACTCTTGCGCGGCAACCCATTTTCTAATCGACCTGAGTTCGGTCTAAGCTCTCTCTAAGAATAAGGTTTGTCCGACATTTGGAGTGAGGCCTCAACTACCGGAAACCCTTTCTCAAAAGTGCACCGGCCTCCCCTTCAGCCCCTCCCAACGCGCACGCGTAGCGCGCGCGTCCGCTGTTTTTCGTTTTTGCCTTCACCTCTTCACCATACGACTGTAAGAAGCTCTGAAACAGCGACTTGCGGGTGAAGGTTTACCCTTTTTCCTTCACCGGTGAAGGCAGAAAAAGAGCCTTTTCCTTCACGCGCAACGCACACAGTATCAACGAATTGCGGGTGAAGGTGAAGGGTGAAGGCAAGAATTTCGAACTCGCTGAGTGCGCGATGCGCAGGGGCGTGTCCGTTCGCGCGTAAGGCTGTGCGGATGAGGAAAACAGTGGGTGACACGGGTGGGCGAAGGGACGGGCGTCTTTTTCCCCAAAAAGCAGGGGAGGAAGAAGAAAAAGAAGGGGCGTTTTCGAAAGAAAAAGTCCACAAGTTTTTATTCGATCTCCCTATTCTCAAAAACGAAACATTTTTTCTCGCGAAAATATTCGACAGTTCGAAACTAAATCCCTTACTTTTGCGCTTGATAAAACACAACTTCCCTTCATTCCGCCGCACTGCGGCGTCCATATAGCGCAAAGTCGAGGTCTGTCCCCGACCATCCGGCGCAAACGCTCTTGACTTACTGAACCGGCGCGACTGCCATATCCCAACCTATCGGAACAGACAAAAAGGCGCTACGTTTCCGGCGCGGGTGCGTCTTCACGCGACCGCGACGAGGCATTATCGAAGCTACCCGACCCTCTGTTCATTCAGCATGCAATTCGTTGTGCAATAATCGTTTGCGCCACTTCAAAAGACTGCCGGCAAGGCTGTCGCCCTACGAACGAGGAGCCCAAGGGAGATCAGCGTGCTGATTTCCGGTTGATTGCAGTTCGCGAAAAGTTTAGACGCAGTAGACCTCACATGCTGACCTAAGTTCGGGCAGCATCTCCCCTAAAAAGCATCCCGCCGACCATGGTACGTGAAAGGTGGATTCTTAGACCGAACTCAGGTCTAATTTTGCACTTGCTGGTTGACTCTACGACTCAAAGGCACAGCAGATCATCTTTGGTTTTGGCCTTTTTATTTTCGTTGTGACAATTTATTTCTATATCTTTGCCAAAACTTAGTAGTGATACCACTCGATTGATGAAAAAGAAAACTGCACTTTTAAGTTCCTAACCCTGTTTCTATTGGGAATATAAAACACATACTCTCGTTTAATTCTATCTTTTTCACCCTCTGCCCCTGCTCCGAAGGCGACTTCCCCGATCGGAGAAGAAATGGAGGACACCACCTTGCAGTCCATTATTACGTTATTGTTGTGCGATGTTCTTCGGCTGATTAGTCCTGCTCGCTCCTCCAGCAGCGTGCGCAGGCGCAAACCCGCGAGGCCTAGTGGCGCAAAGCGCGGACAAGACGACGCTCACCTTCTACTACGATGACCACCGTGCCACCCGCACCGGCAAGTCATGGGGCATCGAGGAGACAAAAAGAATTGAGTAGATGTAGCCTCCCCTGCCTGGGCAGGAACATGGGAGCAGTGAGCAGACGCAGTATCACCACTCGTGGTGTTCGATGAAGTCGTTCGAGATTTCCGTCCCACCACCACTGCCCGGTGGTTCTTCGAAGTGTACATGTCCTCACGCAGATAGAAGGGTCGGGAACACCTCAACACTTCAGAAGTGAAAGACATGGGTCAGATGTTCTCTGTTTGCTCGTTTGACTTCTCTTGACGTGTCGCACTTCAACACGCAAAACGTCACCGACGCGAGTAGGATGTTCTCTGCTTGCTCTGGTTTTGACTCTCTTGACGTGTCGCACTTCAACGCAAAACATGTACCTACGAGCATGGGATGTCTCGGGGGTGCTCTGGTTTGACTTCTGGACTTGTCGCACTTCAACCGCCAAAACGTCACATATACTGCGAGATGTTCAGCGATTGCTGGGTCTGACTTCTCTGGACTTGTCGCCTGCAACACGCAAACGTCACCTGACATGGGTGGATGTTCTCCGGATGCAGGCGTTGACCTCTCTGGATGTTGCGCTTCAACGCTCAAAAGCGTCACCGACATGGTTGAGATGTTCATATGGTTGCTCTGGTCTGACTTCTCTGGACTTGTCGCACTTTAACACCCAAACGTCACCTCGCAGGGCGATGTTCTCCGGATGCGAGCGTTGACCTCTCTGGATGTATCGCACTCGACTTTACAAAAAGGTCACCGACATGGTTGAGATGTTCAATGGTTGCTCTGGTCTGACTTCTGGACTTGTCGCGCTTCAACACCAAAAACGTCACCTACATGGTTGAGATGTTCTCTGGTTGCTCTGGTTTGACTTCTTTGGACATCGCGCTTCAACACGCAAAACGTCACCTCCATGCAGGGGACGATGTTCTCCGGATACAGGCGTTTGACCTCTCTGGATGTGTCGCACTTCAACTTACAAAACGTCACCGCATGTATGGGATGTTCTTGGGTTGCTGTCGTTTGACTCTCTGTGTCGCACTTCAACACCAAAACGTCACCGACGCGGTGGGATGTTCGATTATGCCTTAGTTGACTTCTCCTCGACATGTGAACTTCAATACGCAAAACGTAACGACATGGCTGCGATGTTCGACTAGTTGCCAGGGTTTGGCTTCTCTCGACGTATCGAGCTTCAAGACGCAAAACGTCACCGACATGAGTGTGATGTTCAGGGGTTGTCAGTGCGTTGACTACCATCAAAAAGCAATACGGCTTGGCAGTGTCCCAATCGGAAGAAATGTTTGCCGGCTGCACGAAGTTGAAGGGCGCAGTGGCCTACGACGAAAGCAAGACAGACGCTACAATGGCCAATCCGGAAACGAGCGTTATTTCACCGCTAAACCCACCGCAGTGGAAAGCGTGCGCTTCGGTGCAGACGGTGCAGCAGATCTACTACGCTGCAAGGCAAGCGCGTGCGCGGGTGGAGCGTTGCCGGCCGAGGTGTGTGGTGAACGGAAAAAGACGGTCAAACCATGACACCATTCAAAGATTTTCTCTTCTTGTACTGTTCATCGGTGCGCAGGATGCCCATGACAGCAAAGCGCCACGCTACCAGCCGCAGCGTGGCGCGCTCTTTAGCTAGATAGGGACGATGCGTTGGTGCGTGCCTTGCACGGCCATCCGTTGAGAAACGCGAAATGCGGTCGCCGAAAAGTTGTCCGTTTTTCGAAGAACCAGTCGAGTTTTCGCCGTTGTATGTTCGTTCTGAGGAAAAAGGGACGATGCGTACCGATTTGAGCGCCCATCGAGGAGGAAATCGTGGTTGAGCTAGGTGCGCCGTTGGCACACTCAGTTCGAAAGTCGCCTCTGCGAAATCAGCCGCTACTTATGTCGCGAACGCGCGGAGAAACAGAGAAGAGCACGCGGTCGCCCGACAATAAATGTTGAAACTTGCTGCGCACATCGTATTTAATCCCCATACATATACCTGCTCAAAATGATTTTCTTTTTCAGCACCCCCGTACGAAGCATCATCGCCACAGCGGTAGATCATCGCCTCGACGCCGAAGAAAGTAAAGACTGCTAGGCTCTGGAGGCTACGCGATCAAGGCGATCATGTAGCTGGAAGAACTCGTCATTGAATACCGCCGCGAAATGGTAACTCGCCAGATCTCGATGCCGTTGAGATCCGCGCAAAACGCGAATCGCAGCGGCATTTCGCTTACGATGAAGAATGCTTCCACGGCCGAGGAGGAGCACGACCCCATGCTGCAGCGAGTTTAAAGACGGACTGGACGGCGCTTTCACCGTCCACGCACGCCGAACCCATTCAGGTCGACGGTCGTCGACGCCTACAATGAGCAGGAAGGACTCAGCGCTTTCGCGCCGGATAGAATATCTCTCCACGGCGTGGAGCGCCAACTCGGTCGTCCCCTCCGCCGACGGTGAAATCTTTGGTTTCGCGCGGCTCAACTCCGAGACTGCCGCCACAAGATTTTCGGCGGCGCGTTTGTATCATCGACGGCGAGATGCCCTCCGCCTCTTGCCGCGATCAGGCGCACCACGAAGAAAAATCCGCATCGCATCCTTTCGGCCTACAAGACAACGATGGCGTTCCTCCGAGGCCCCGTGGTGGAGCAGTTGCGCCCGCGTCACGACGCTTCCGACTGTTCGTGATTGCGACATCGAAAGTGTCCATCTCCATCAAGGCAGAAACGCTACAGCTTCCACCACCGTGAGCCGTTCAACGGTGCTTCGACCAGCACGGGCGGTGAAAATCGCGACCGGCCGTATGGTGGCGTCAGTTCGGTTACCCGTGCCATCGCGGCACGGCGGTCTGACTAAACAGCCTCCCCGTTTGGACAATCGGCGTCCGTGGGAGGAACGAGTAACGCTCGCCTGGCGCACTGCCGACGCCAGATCCTGCGAAGGCTTCGGGCGCTTCGGACTTCGGCAACAAGTTCGATAGCCCTCATCTCCGGTTCGGTGCTCACCTTCGAGGCACGCGCCGAAATGGCGAGAGCTATGCCTTCGACAAAGTGATCATGCTCGCCGGCGGTGGGCAGGCACCGGCACGAAAACGCGACTGCCTCAAAAGGCACGCCTGAGAAGGGCAGCTCAAAGTGTGTGTGGTCGGCGGTGACAACTACCGCATCCGGTCCTCGGCGCGGCTCGGTTTGCGTCGAGTCGACGACGGGCGTTGCAGCTCGCGTGGGCTCAATGCCGTGCAACGGTACCAGCGAAAATGCACGAAGCGTGCCGCGCCAGCTCGTACGCGCCTCTGCGAGGAGAACACCTGGCGCCCGTGGTGTCGATCCGACCACGGTTCGGCCGAGTCCGCGTCAGCTGTCTGTCGACTCGTCAGAAAGAGTGCAGCGGCTGCGCACCGACATGAGCCCGCCACCGTGGGCGATCCGACACTCGGCCAGGGAAATCGCCGCCAACGAGAGCCGACGCATGGAGCTTCCTCGTTGAGGAACAACACATCGACGACGTGCGCCGCATTGCCGAGACGCGAGACGTGCGCCTGCCTGGTGGTGCGGGCGAGCCACGGGCGGTGCGCCGCTTCGCCTTCGAACGAGCCGACGGCCGACGCCTCTTCGACCTCGACAGTTTGCACGGATGTTCGGCCACTCGCCCAAGGCGGTGATGACCGATGCTGACGTGAAGCGCGAATACGCCGCCGTTTACGACGAATCGCAGCTCAGAAACCTATTTGCTGGCGATCCTTCGCCTCGAAGCCGTGGCCTGCGAGACTGGCTCACCAACCAGTGGATGGATTCTGTGACGGGTAAGAGTAGCACGCAACGGTGTCAGGGCGAACTCCAGTTGCCTGGCCGACGCTGCGGCGTCGTGCGCTCGGCCTCCGCGGTCGCGCCGGCATCGCCACCGCGTCAGTCAGCCACGCCCCGCAGGTGGGATTAGCCAGTGCCGAGGGAGCCGGTTCGGTGATGGCCGTGGCCGAGGTCGACTCACGACTTTCATCGAGTGGGCGCCAGCTCGCCGACGGACTCAACGGCGTGAGCCTCTCCGCCAACTGGATGCGGCCGTGCCGTTCGCAGGCCGGCGAAGACGCGCGTCTCTGTGCCGGTGTGAAGGCATTTGAGCGGTCTGCTGCGCCCTGCGCATCAACGTGCCGACGGAGTGAATCTCGCTCTCGATGAAGCGCAGCAATATCGACGCTTAAAGAAAATCATCGCCCCCGTTACCGTGATCGGTCAGCGCCGGCGGTGTGAGTGGGCGACGTGCGTCGTGTGGTGCGCCCGTGGTGATCAGCGACGCCGCGCCTTTATTATATTGACTTCTCTTCCGCACCGCTTGCCCTCGGCTGCAGCTCGGCCTTCAGCTCAGACGCTCGGTCGCGTGGGTGGCGACGTTGCCCGCGATTGCCGCTGACGCCGAGGCCTTCCGCCGATGCGCGTTCGCCGCGGTGCAAAAAGCTCGTGTCGCAGAACTCCTCCTCTGCGCAAGGTCGCGGCAGCGGGCGCGGAGTGGTTTCAGTGACGACCTTGCTCGAAATGTGTTTCCGCCAGCTTACCAAGGGCGGTCTCGAGACTCTCGCTCGACGCGCTCTCGCTCGCCAGCGATTTCGCGCGCACCCTCTTCGCCGAAAACCCCGCTGTGGTGGGTGCGAGGTGGCCGATGCACTGGCGAGAACTCTCGGCCGTACTCGCCGAGGCCGGTGGCCGCCGTCGAACTCGGTCGCCCCGTTGGGGTCACCCTCACGCTTCGCGCCGATCGCCAGCACTCGCGCGCGACATCGACGCCTTGCGCGAGGATTGTGCGGCGCTTCAGCCGAGATGGACACGTTCAAAGCACCACGGGTTGCGCCGAGACAGCGCGCGCACACACAACTATAGAGTCGCAGCCCTCAACTTCCGTTTGCCGCCGCTTCGTTCGACGGATCGTTGCCACCCCTCGGTGTTTCGCCCGAATCGCCGCACCTGCTGGCGTGCGCGCCGCCGGTCATTCGCGGAAAGGCACGAACGGCGAGCGTGAAATGGCATGTCTGGCATCTCGCGCCGGCTTCGACGTGAAGGATGTCACGATGACCGACCTTGGCGGGCGGCCGTGAAACCCTCGATGAGTGAACTTCATTGTCACCTGCCGGTGGTTTCTCGAACAGCGGCGTTACTCAGTTCGGCCAAAGGTTGGGCGGGTGCTTTCCTCTTCAGCGAAGGCCAAAGCGCTCGACCGCCTGCTCTCCTTGACACACTTTCGCTCAGTGTCTGCAACGGTTGCCAGTTGATGGTCGAACTCGGTTTGATGAACCGAACACCGACCGCCCGCGCTCACTTATATTCACACAACAACAGCCCTAGGTTTAATAGTTTCGTGGGTGTCGATAACGCTTAACGACACGGTATGTGGCAGTCTTTCGGGCAACCGTCTCGACATTGGATTGCCCGGCGAGGTGGTTCAACCTCCCGATCGCTGCCGACTACAACATCGTGCTCATGCCGACGTATCGCCAACCCCAACGGTTCGGTTAACGCTGCGGGTATCGCGAGCGCCGACAGCCGCCACGTGGCGATGATGCTACAGACGCGCCGCCCTGCCTTGGCAAGCGCGTCCGCCGATCGCCGTGCCGACGACTGCACATGGCTCAAGGCCTTTATCAGCATCGCCGCTGGGTGGAAAGCCACCGCGCCGCGAAAACGGATCGCCGCAATGAGTTCCTCAATGTCCAGGCGACGCAGAAATTTGAATACTGTGAAATGGAATATTGTTTAGATAGATTTATGGGATTGCGTGGTGCTTTTTGCGAGTCGTGGTGTTTGATTCGTGGGTTTGCTATTTCTTGAGTTTTTCTTGTTTTGATAAAGATAAAGTATTAACTTGCTGTGTGTTTTATAAACTGTTTTGTATGAATAAGATGTTAGTCTTTTCTGTTGCCGTAGTGCTTTTACTGGCTATGAGAAAAGTGTTCCCTGGATGGGTTGGATAATGGGTGGCTAATGTGAAAAGATTTTAATGATGAGGGGAGGGGCTAACAGCCAGTGGGTGTAGAGTTGTTTGTTCCTCAAGGGCTGGGGAGAAAAAGGAGAAGTGGTCTGCTCTCAGGAGGCATTGCTTCCTCAAAATGTGGGGTGCGTTATGTCGGCCAGCCTCAATTCCGTACAAGCGGGTGGTCTGTGTTCCTGGATTTACGGATTCTGGGGAAGGTGTGATCTAAGAATCTGATGGTGCTTGTGTTGAACAAAATCTTTAAAACGATAAATCTGATCAAGAAGGAGTTCAGGGTGTATGCTGTTGAAGTCAGATCAATGGTCAAAAATGTTATCCATACAAAACAATTCAAAGGAATGCCTGTATCTCAAATAAAATACTCATAAACCAGGATTTTACTGAATACCATGTTTGTACTGGACTTGAAAACTATCAGGGGATCAGGAACGAAGTTGCTGAACACTTGGTCAGTATCAAATGATAAGATTATCAAATTATAAGTGTAGATAGGAATGATCGATGTGTTGTTCTGTTCACGGGTGGACAGGTTCCTCAAGTGCCGTGGTCTGTTTGTAGATTCGACTAGTAATGGGAATATAAAAGCAAAAAATACGATAGATTTGGATGCCAGCTCAGGGCGCCATAATGAGATAAATATTTGCTGGGTGTGGGCAAAGCTGAAAGGGTCCTGGGATTGATGTTATATTATAGCCTCGGGTTCGTTCCTCATGGTCTGGTTTTATCATAAAACGATAACTGGGAATCATAAGGGTGGACTGCTGCTCCAGTTCCTTTTAATAAATAACGTGCCCAAAGACGGATGCTTCGCACGGTTATAACGTAGAACTCAAGTTAATTGAACAGAGTCAGGGTCTTAATGATCGCGGTTTAACTCTGATTTATGAACCTTTCAAGAGATTCTCGCCCTAAGTACAGATATTTTGTGATAGCAGAATTGCGATGTATAGAAAATCAGATGGATGGTAGCTGGTGGCGCTATAAATGGTTCAGTCAAATGAAGATTTTTCTATTTTGATTTAAAAACCTTTGATCGTTCGTTGTTGACGGATGATTATCGTGGTATATCATGCGTGCATGGTAAACAAGGAGTTCAGTGGAAGGTTATGGGGTATTCAGTGATCTTCGAGGATAATTTTAGTAGATCCACTAGATCTTTCAAATGGGTAAAAGTCTGAATTCTGGTGCGGTAAAAGTACATGAAAGGAGTTTGAGAATAGAAACCGAATGTTACCGACGCAAGATAGAACTCTTGATGACATCGATACCAAGCATCTCAATTTATTTCTCTTTAAGGGTTACGTTATCAGCTGGAAGGTACAATGATCTTG
>BNJV01002831.1_pt1 | contig 39160 bp, 60 predicted proteins | sample 8540591 | NCBI WGS metagenome assembly BNJV01 (sample SAMD00202457, study PRJDB9452) | human saliva metagenome | host: Homo sapiens
AGAAAAATAATTAAAGGAGCCTGATAAAATGCAAACTAAAAAAATAATTTTTCCCATCAAATCTTCATGCTCATACATTTTATTGCGATGGTAAAAACAATGCTGAAGATTATATTCTAACAGCAATAGAGAAAGAATTTACAAGTGTTGGACTTTCAGGTCATTCTTTTACGAAATTTGATACAGAATATTGTATGTCTGAAAAAGGGACATTAGAATATTTTGAAAGAATTAAAAATTTGAAAGAGAAATATAAAAATAGGATTCAAGTTTATGTTGGTATTGAGGCTGATTTCTATTCGGGATTTAATCCAAAAACTTGATGAAAAATTTAGGACTTGATTTTTAGAATTGGATCAGTTCATTATATAAAGAATAAAGAAAAAGAGGAGTATTACTGTGTTGATAATACGCCTGAAATTTTTAGAGTACGGAATAAAAATTATGCAAATGGAGATGAAAAGGCATTTATTGAAGCATATTTTGATAATATTGTGGAAATGGTGCACACTCAAAAAGCCTGATATTATTGGGCATTTGGATTTGGTAAAAATTTAATAAAGATTTTTAAATATTTTGATGAAAGTGCTGAATGGTATAAAAAAATAAAGTCGAATATGTATTGGATGAAATTACAAATCTGAAGCAATTGTTGAAATTAATACAGGAGGAATGTCACGTGGATGGACTCAGACACCTTATCCAAGTTCTTTTATACTTGAAAGAATTTTAGCTAAAAATATTCCAATTACCATTTCTTCTGATGCACATGAAACTAAAAACATTGATTTTTATTTTGATGAGAGTTTGGAAATTATACGAAAAATTGATTTAAAAAGTGTTAAAATATTGAAAGATGGAAAGTTTCAAGATTTTGATATTTAAAAATAACAGGACATAATGGGGTGATAAAATGTTATTAGGTGGAAACGAAACTACAAGAAAAATTGACAGTTATGCGATTAATAAATTGAGAATACTGAGTATTGTGCTTATGGAAAATGCAGCGATTTCATTTACAAAAGCATATTGGAAAGAATGAAGATAATTTTCTTATTATTTGTGGAAAGGGAAATAATGGAGGCGATGGATATGCGATTGCACGGCAGTTATTTTCAAAAAGATAAGAATGTTAAAAATTTTTTTGTATTAGTGATGAAAAATATGAGCAATGACTGTTCTGTAAATTATGAAATTTGTAAAAAAATTCAGGAATTGAAATTTTTTATAAGTTGGAAGAATTGGATGTTTGCTTTTAGAATGTGATGTTGTTGTTGAAGGATTTTTGGAACAGGGTTAAATTCAGAAATAAAAAGGCATTTATAAAGATATTGTTTTGAAGATAAATGAATATTCTAAAATAAAAAGTTTATGCGATTGATATTCCATCTGGAATTAATGGCGATACTGGAGAAATAATGGGAGTATCTGTTAAAGCCTGACGTTACCATTTCTTTGTCACATATAAAAAGGCTTTTTAAAATCAGATATAAAAAGAATATTTAGGAAAAGTGATTATTGAAAATATTGGATTGAATAAAAATAATATTGATCATATTGTCAGTGAATATTACTTGACATCTGAAATAATAAAAAGTTTTCATATAAAAAGAGATGAAAATTCTCATAAAGGGAGATTTTGGGAAAAGTATTAATTTTTGCTGGAAGTAGTGGATTTTTATGGTGCAGGGAATATTGTGGCAAAATCGTGTGTGAGAAGCGGAGCCTGGACTTACTACTGTAATTACTGATAAAAATAATTTTTCACTTAACGTATTTGTTCCTGGAAGTCATGAGTTTTTCCTATAAATTTTTGAAAAATAGAAGAAAATTTTTGAAAAATTGGAGAATGAAATCCTAAATAGTGATATAATCGCTATTGGACCCGGAATTGGAAAAAGTCAGAAAGCATTAAAAATATTTGAAAAAAACTAATTAGTATTGAGAAAAATAATAAAGGGAATATGATAAAAACTTGTACTTGATACTGATAGCTTTGAATTTATTGTCTGAAAATAGAGAACTTTTTGAAAAAAATAAAAATAGAAGTGTGTTAACCCCACATTTAGTTGAATTTTCAAGATTATCAGGATTTTCTCCAGAAGAAATTAATAAGAATAAATTTGAAATAGTAAAAGATTTTGCTCAAAAGTATGAAATAACTTTACTTTTAAAGGGGAAAAATACAATTATTACAGACGGGAAAAACTCTTTTTGTAAATAGTACAGGAAATTCCCGTATGGCAAATGGAGGAATGGGAGATTGCTTGACTGGCATAATTTGTTCATTGGCGGGGCAAAAATATGGGTTAGTAGAATCTGCTTGTATAGGAGCATATTTGCATGGTAAAATAAATGTGATAAATTGGTAGAGCAACAGTATATTGTGAATGCAAGTCATATTATTGAAAATATTTCAGAATGTATGAAAAGAAATTTTTGAAGTGTAATTTAATTTTTAAGGTGAGAAACTTAATGAGAAGTATTTACAATATTATTGATTTTTGAGAATAGTAGAAAACGAGAATGTGAGAGTGATTATTTTTAATTCTAAATTTGAAAATGTTTCCAACTAAATATGAAAAACTATTGTGAGAATATGAAGTTATTTTTGTTTAAAAGACAATGTAAAAACTTCATTTTTTTAAGTATGGATTTTTCTGATGATTTTCTTTATGATGGAGAGTACAGTTTTGTTGAAAGAATAACTTTTGTTTGGAATTATTCGTTTAAAAGATTCAGAGAAAAGTTTTGATAATTTTTATTGATTTTGAAAAATATTTAAAGAGATATTTGATAAAAATATAGAGAAATTTTTTAATGAAAAAAATTGATAAAGGGGATAAAAAGTTATAGATTTTTATGAATGAATTAAAACTGGAAAATTTCTAAAGTTTTGAAAAGATTTTCATTGGAAGAAGTTAAAAGAATATCGAGAAATTATCAAGGAGTATGCTGGGACAACTTGGGAAAAATGAAAAAGCCTAAGAAAGAAATCTGAAAGTTTATTTCACAATGAGTTGGTAAAAGTTGCAAAAGAGTTTTGATGAATTTATGGATAATATTGAAAAAATTTAATTTGGCTAGTTATAGCCGATTTTTTTAAAAATAAATAGCAGTTTTTACTAAGATACGACAAATTAAAATTATATTTTTACTAATATAAAAATTAAATAAAAGAAAACAAAATAAATAGAACTATAATAACATATCTAAACACAAATTATTAAAAACATTTGAAAAATCAAAGCAAATGTAGTATACTATAACATATATTTGACTTAATAAAAGAAGGAAGAAGGAAAAGAAAAAAATGGCATTATTTTCTAGTGACAAAAAGCGAAGGAAAAAGAGAAAACACAGGATTTAACAGACAATTTTCAGCAGATAGTGATGAAAATACAAATGGAATTAGTACAATTTCAATGGAAAACAACAATAACAGGGACTATTGAAACAAATTCTGTATTTAATATGGAAGGTGTGTTAAATGGTGATATTAAAGGAAATAAACTTGTTCATGTTGGAAAAAAACTGGGCAAGTGAAAGGGAATATTACTGCTGAAACAGTTGTTGTAGATGGAGAAGTTTCAGGAGAAATTGTGGCAGATAAAGTTGAAATTGGAAATACAGGAAAGGTTTATGCTACAATAACATCGGCTGTGTTTGTAATTCAAGAGGGTGGATTGTTTGAAGGAAGAAAAATAAAGATTGCTCTTATAAAGGAAGAAGAAAAACAAAGGTAAAAAGAAGATAAAAATTGAAGAAAAACCAAAAGCAGATGTTAATGGAAAGAACAGTAAGGAACTGTAAAAGTTTAAAAATAAAAATTAATTAAAGGAATAGTTATAGATTTAGTCTATAACTATGTATTAATTTTCAGCATTGTTCTTTTTCACTATACATTAAATTGAAATTATGATAAAAATCTAATAAAGTAAATATTATGAATATTAAGCATATATCTATAAGATATTTTTTTAAATAATATAAAAAAAGGAATGAAAGTTGATGAAATTTATTACAGAAAATTTAGCAGAAATAAAGGAGATTATTGAATATTGCGTTAATGCAGAAATTCCTGATTATCATAGAAATATTGAAGAAATAAAAATGTAATAAAAAAATATTGCTGTTTTAGGAAATTTTGATGGGATTCATAAAGGACATCAAGTAATTTTGAGAAAGGCTGTGAAGAGGGCAAGGGAAAAAGGATTAAAAACAATAGTTTATACTTTTTAGTGAATATCCCTAAAAATCAGCAGACTAAAATAACGACTTGCTCTGAAAAGGCTTATTTACTAAATAAAAATGAAATTGACTATCTCTATTTGGAGCAGTTTGAAAAAGTTAGGAATTATTCACCTGAAGAATTTGTGGAAAAGGTAATTGTCAATGAATTGAATGCAGATGAAGTTTATTGTGGATTTAATTTTTACTTTTTGGAAAAAGGGAAATCTGGGAATGTCGGCATACTTGAAAAATTATTAAAAGAGAGAAATATAAAAATTAAATGTTCAAGATAAGCTGTGCTGGATGAAGAAGGAGAAGTTATAAGCAGTACAAGAATTAGGAATTATATTAAGAAAGGTAATTTTGATAAGGTCAGGGAACTTCTTGGACATAATTTCATTATTCTTGGGGAGGTTATTTATGGGAAACAACTTGGAAGAGTTATTGGCTTTTCCTACGGCAAATTTAAAATTTGAAAATAAGATTTATCCAGAATTTGGAGTTTATGGGGCGAAGATTCATATTCAAGGTGATGACAAGGTTTATAACGGAGTAATGAATATTGGGAGAAATCCTACAGTTGATGTTGGAGTTCTTAGTGTTGAAACTAATATTTTTTTGATTTTTAGTGAAGATATTTATGGAAAAATTATTTTGATTGAAGTTTTGGAAAATATTCGATATGAAAAATTTAGTTCGGTTGAAGAACTGAAGGAGCAGATTGGAAAAGATAGCTAAGTACTGGAAAAAAATAAAAATTTCAGATAAATATCAAAAAAAGAAGAAGAAATTAGGTAGAATATGGAAAATATGATACAAATAAAAAAATTGAAAATTTTTGAAGGGCCTCTTGATTTGCTTCTTCATTTAATTGAAAAAAAGAAGATGGATATAAATTCGATAAATGTTTCACAAATAATAGATGACTATTTAAATTATATTCATGCGCAAAAGGAATTAAATTTAAAAAAATAAAGGTTGAATTTTTAATAATGGCAACTGATTTAATTGAAATTAAGGCTTATTCGATATTAAATAGGGATAAAAAAATTTGAAAAGATTGAAAAATTTAGAGAAAAATAATTGAATATCAATTATTTAAGGAAATTTCTGAATTGTTTTCAAAATATGAAAACGAATATAATGTTCCTTATACAAGAACAGGAACAGAAAGTATAGGAAGTGAAATTGAATATGACATTTCAAGCCTAAATTTAGATAATTTATTCAAAAGCCCTAAAGAATTTGATTAATTCAAAAATGATATAATTTTGAAGAAAGGATGATTCTAAATTTAGAAGATGATAATTATTCAACAGAAGAAGTTCTCATAATGAAATTTCTGAAATTATAAAGGGAGATCGAAAAGTAGAATTTAATCATCTGTTAAAAATAAGTTTTCTAAATCTAGGATAGTAACTTTATTTCTTTGCATTTTAGATATGTTTAAAATGGAGAAATTGATATAATTGTAGAAGAAAAAGAATTTTTTTATTAAATCCATAAAATAAGAAATATAAAAAAATAGAAAATCAAAAGAAAGGAAATTAATTTTAATGTTTAAATCTAGTTTTTATAGTAATGATAATAAATATGTTAAGCCGAATTTTAGGACTTATAAGAGAAATGATTATCGGAAGTGTTTTTGGAGCGACTGGAATGACAGATGCTCATGTCAGCGCTACAAAAATTCCAAACTTTTTTACGACATTGTTTGGAGAAGGATCGCTTGGAACGGTATTTATTCCAATTTATAACCGTGGAATGGCAGAAGAGGGAAAAGAGAGAACAGATGACTTTGTATTTTCACTTTTAAACTTAATAGTTGCATTTACATCGACACTTTCTGTAATTATGATATTCTTTTCTAAACAAATTTTAAAAGTGACAACAGGTTTTAACGATCCAAAAAGATTTGATGCAGCGAATAACTTATTGAAAATTGTAGCTTTTTATTTTTTATTTATTGCACTATCTGGAGTAGTATCGTCATTATTAAATAATTACAAAAAATTCGCAGTTTCGGCGTCAATGGGAATTGTATTTAACTTGACAATCATAGTTGGAACTTTAATGCTAAAAAATAAAATGGGAATTTATGGACTTGGTGTAGCTTTATTTGCTTTCAGGAGTTTTTCAGTTAGTGATAATGCTTCCACAATTTTTCAAATTATGAAAAATATAAATTTATTTTTAAACTTAAAAGATGAATATGTAAAAGAAATGTTTGTTTTAATGGTTCCAACATTAGTCGGAATTTTTTGGCTATCAAATAAATGAAATTGTTGACAACAGGTTTGCAACTTCACTTCCACTTTGGAACAGCAAGTGCATTAAATTATGCAAGTAGATTATACTTGCTTCCAATAGGAGTTTTTGCAATTTCACTAGCAGTTGTAATTTTTCCCAACATTGTCAAAAAGTTTCGTTGTAAAAATGATAACAGAACAGTGAGAAGAGTTGTTCATCAAGGATTATATATGCTATCTTTTCTAATCGTTCCATCAAGTGTAATTTTATTTGGATATGCAAAAAGAAATAGTAAGATTAGTTTACGAAAGAGGGAAATTTAATGCGGCAGTGTAAAAGTTACTTCAGAAACATTACAGTTTTATGCTTTGGGACTTCTGTTTTTCTCAACAATACACCTTCTTACAAGAAGCCATTATGTCTACAAAGATAGAAAAAAACACCTGTTATTTCATCTTTTACTGCAATATTTATAAACATAGTTTTAGATTCACTTTTTGTATAAGCAATATAGACATGTCGGTTTGACATTCGCAACTTCATTTTCTGCAATGGTAAACTTTATAATTTTATATATTTCGCTAAACAAAAATATGTAAAATTAAGAAACTTAAAATACATTGCAATTTTAGGAGTGACATTTGTAACTTCGATGATTTCTTATTGGGGTTCAAGCGTGATAAAAATTTCAGAATAAATATGGAATTGTTGTTAATTTAACTATATTTGCAATAATATATTTGATTATTTGGTTTGCTTTGATATTTACTTTTTAGGAAAGATTTAATAAGAAAAAGTTTTGAAAAAGAAGAAAATGGTAAAGTTATGATAAAAGAAAAAAATTAGATATACAAAGACAGGAAAACGAATAGAAGTTTATGAATTTAAAGCGAAACTGCATCAAAAAGTTGTAATGAGCAAAAATCAGTTTGAAGAACATATTTTTTCCAAAGCATCCTGAAATATCATTGGAAATTATAAAAGAAATTTTGGAAAAATCCAGATTTTGTAACAAAACAGTCAAAAATCCCGTAAAGAACATTTTTTTATCAGAAAAATTGGAAAGTCTAAATTATTTTTGTAGTAATTTCGCAGCACAAAAATGTAAAAAAATCTCAGATTTGTTCTGACAGCCTTTATGGCAAAAAGATTCAAATTTTTTTAAAAAGAAAAAAATATACACTATAGATATTATAAAAAAATAAAAATAAGATCTAAAAAAATCACCGCGTAAAAAGCCATATAAGAACTTAAAATTGATTAAGCCATACTTTTTATCGTCGATGATTTTTTTATTGCTTTAAATCGCTTTATTTTGATAAAACAGTTTTTTTATTTTTGTATTTCATTGATTTTTAGAACTTTTTGATTTATGTGAACCTTAAATAGAATTTTTTTGGCCACATATATTGTAAAAATAAAGGGTTACTTTACCATTTTAAAAAAATTTAAAAGTTCTATAAAAAGTTCTATTTTTTTAGTTTTTTTCTCAATGTTTTTTCTGCCTAAAACTTCAATATTTACCTTTATATTTATAGTATAACACTTAAATGTCAATAATTCAACTATTATTATTTAACTTTTTCATAAAAGTTCGCTTATTAGCATCTTTATATAAATGAGAATAAGTATTTATAGTAGTTTGTAGATTGTCGTGCCCTAGGCGTTTGCTGATTGCGGTAATGTCGGCTTGGATAAATAACAAATATGAAGCATGGGAATGTCTAAAATCGTGAAGTCTTATTTTTTTCAACACCTGCCTGGATGCTATATTTTTTTCTAAAAATATAACGTAATTGAGAATTTTTTTAAATTAAATACTTTTTGAGAGTTTAAAGTCTTTGATTTATTTAATTGTAATTCTAATTCAAATTTAGAAAAAGTATGATTTTAAATCTGAAATAAGAATTTCAGGAAGAAGAACTTTTCTTATTGACCCCAAAGTTTTTTTGGAGTGGTTACATATTCTTTTTATTTATTCGAGAAATAGTTTTATTTACATCTATAAATTTTTTTCCTCCAAATTAATGTCATCAAATGTAAGCGCCAAAAACTTCTCCAATTCGTAATCCAGTCCAAAATAAGACTTTAAATATAATAATTGCGTCAGAATATTTACCGTTTTTCTTTTATTTTTTTAATTCAAGAAAAATCTATAAATTTTTTTCAAAATCTCCAACAGACCAGATCTTCATTTCAGACCGATTTTTTTACTTCCAAACGATCCAATGTTTCTACAAGGGTTTTCATTCAATCCTTGATATTTTTGTAGCCCAATTAAACAAACTTTTTTTAAAAGTTTGCATAAATATTAAACTTTTAGAATTCTCACTAAACGGCTTTCCATTTTTCATTTTTTCTTTTCCAGCATCTCGTTTTTGCCATTCCCGAATCATATAGGAATTAATCTTACTAATCTCAACATCGCCAAAAAGGCAATATATGTAACCTAAAAAAATTTTTCCACAGTATTGATACTGTAGGTTTATGTCTTTTTGCTATAATCCTCAAAATAAAGTTCATACAACGATTGAAATGACATATTTACAGATTTAGCAATTTTTTTCTTAAACTCATATTCATATTCCTGAGTCTTCCTTTTTTTCTTCTTAAACCCAGTCTTTTTGTACTTTTTTTATTTACACCCTTGTAATCTTTTAGCATAAAAACATCGCATACCATGTTTTTATCTGCATTATAGTAAACTGGCATTTTTAATCTCCTTATTTTTTTAATCTTAAATAATTATATCATACTTTTTATCTCTATTTAATAAAATAATCGAAAAAAATTTATCTCAATCCTATATTATAATATATTATATTTTGAGTTTACACAAAACTCTTAACCTATATAATTATAAATTATACAATTCATATATCAATTCCTGTGGTATTTTTCTCTTCTAATTTCCACAAAATCCTCATTGGCTTATCTCCAGAACTTTTATAATAATCGACTTTTTCCTAAATAAATAAAAAGGATTAGTTTTATTTCCATCCATAAAGGCAAATTTTCTTATAAATATATGCACATTATATCCCAATTTCTTATGATTTATAAACATTTTTTTCCTACACTTGAAGTATGAGCAGTTTTAGGCTGACTTATCCATTGAATTATGTCGTCTGCAAAAAGAGAATTGTCGTATTTTAAATTTTCCTGCAAAATATGAGTTTTATCAATTGTTGCAAAAAGGCAGATATCTTTATCTGTATTGGCATAACCTGCTCTCCAGACTTTCCTTTTTGGAACTTTTTGAGTCCAGTAAGATTTGCAGACTCAATTCGTTTATATTTTTTTATATGGAATCAAGATATTTTTCATTAAATATTGAAAGATTATTGTTTTTTTCTTAAATTCTGATAATCCTAAATATAGTAAAATCTTCTAGCCTATTTTTTTAAAATTATAATTTGTGTTTTGAGAATTATCTAAATCTATAAGTTTTTAAATTTATTTCATCATTATTCTCTCTTTTATTTTTCAAATATTTTTATTATATTTTTTGAAATTTTAAATAATCTATTTTTTTGAATTTTTTTCCAAAATTTTTATCTTCAACTAATTCCGTAAAAAAATACGATTTATTCCATATTCTTTTTGAAAATTATCTTTAATATTAAAAATAATTTTTATATTCATCAACAATAATTTCTAAATTTATAAAATCGTTGTTTATCAAATATTTTACAATCAAATACGTAAACGGCTCTACAATCGTTAATCTAAATATGCCAAAAATTCAGTTTCTTCTGAATTTAATAAAAAAATATTTTATTTTGTTTAATTTCAGAATTTTTCAAATTGTAATTGTGCATTATAAAATGAGCCTAACTTTAGGGATAACTCTTGAAATAATTCAATATTTGTATCAAAGTCACTCACTTTTTAAAAATTTCATTTTCTGATTTTCCAATTTCAGCTTTTATAATCTAAATACATTTCCTTTAAAATATTTTTTTGAACTAAAATTGATTTTTTTCTATTTTTTTCAATAATACGATTTTTGGCAAATTCTATCTAGCTCCACATAACAAGATTTTTGGAATATTTGAAAATTGATTTTTTTAATTTCATTTATAATTTTTTTCTTTTTTTGTGAATAAAGTATCTTTGTTATCAACTTCACTCGAAAAATAATTTATTAATAAATAATCTTTTTTTGTGATTTCCAATAAAATCAATAATTGTTACAAAATCTTTATTTTTTTAGCCTTTCTCAATCCTCTCCCAATTTGCTGTATAAAAATTGTTGACGACATTGTGGGACGTAAGAATAGCAGTAAATTAATTGTTGGAATATCAATTCCTTCGTTTAAAAAATATCTACTACGCATAAAAATTTCAATTTTTTGTTTTTTTGAATTTTTTTCTAAAATTTCTGATCTTTCGTTTGAACTTGTATTTGCTGTGATCACAGCTGATTTATAACCTTTTTGAAAATTCTTCCTTCATAAAAAAAGCATGCTCTATATTCTGGCAAAAATGCAACAGCACTTAGTTCATCACCATCAAAAGCCAAATTTATTGATTTTTTTCAACAATGTAATCGGTACGTGTGTTCAATAATAAATTTTTCTAATAATATTTTTTTCATTGTATTTCCCATTTTTTTGTAAGGAATATTATCATAATTAATCGTATAATCATTTACTCCAAAAATAATGAAAAGGAACAATCAATTCTTCTTCCAAAAGCCTCTTTTTATTCCAATTTCATCTACTACGTTATAATCACAAAGTGATAGAATGTCTTTTTCCATCCATACGTTTTTGGAGTTGCTGTTAATCCTAATAGAAATTTTTGGATTAAAAATATGATAATGTTTTTTTAAATAACTGTCTGACATTGAATGATGAAATTCATCAACTATAACATAATCAAAAAAACTAGGCTTAAATTCATTGTAACAATTTCTTAAAGACTGAATCGAAGCAAAAAAATTATACTTTTATCAATTTCCTTTAAACCGCCATAAATTCTTCCAAATTCATTTTTTTGTCAATTTTAAGAATTTTTGAAAAAACATTTATTGCATTTTTCTAGCAACTCTTCACGATGAGCAATGAATAAAAAAATTTTATATTTGAAGTTTTTTTGATTTTTTTATCATTTATTTTTAAATAATTTATTTTCAGTATTGGAATTAATTTCAAAAAAACTGTTTTTATATCCATTGCGGCAAGATAAGTTTTTTTCCTGTACCAGTTGCAGAAATTACAAGGCCCTTTTTTTATTGCCGTTTATTCTAGTTTCTTTTAGTTTTTTTGCAAAACTCTTTTTTTGCATGCTATTTGGTACAAATTCATTTTTCTTGTTCAATTTTTGGTTTTTCTATAATCAAAAAGTATTTTTGTACATTTACAGATTTTTTTATATTTTTTTCATATTCATCAATAAAATCTTGTGTCAATTCTATCGCTTCATTACTATGCCACAACTTCTCAAACTGATTTAGCGATTTTTCCATAAATATTAAAAAAACTGCTATCTGTCAGCTTCACATTCCATTCCTCTGCCGAATACAAGGCACTTTGACTAATATTAGATGATCCGATTACAACACTATGATATTTTTTTCCTTTTCAAACAAATATGCTTTTTGTATGAAAAACTCTCACTTGAATTATTATAAATCTTAACTTTTTATATTCTTATACGATAAAAGTTTTTCGTAATGCCTTTGAATCCGTAATATTTAGATAAACAGATGTTATAATTTCTCCTTGAATCCCTTGTTTTTTTCAAGTTCATCCAAAGTGCTTATTAATAACTGAATCCCTGAATATCTTATAAAACTTACAATAAAATAGAATTTTTTTACAGTTTAGCAATTCCTGCTTTAAATAAATAAAAAAATTACGAAATTTAGCCTTTTCGTTTATAATTAATTCATTTATATTTCCGATTATATCTTTATCTTTTTCGTTTTTAATGGTAATTCAAAATGAAAAATTAGTATTTTTATTTTTATTAAATGTCTGATTTAGTAAATATACATGTTTTTTCAGTAAATTCAATAGCTTTTTTTGATAATCATTTTTCTCCAATAAAATTAGAAATTTTTATCTGAAAAAGTTCCCAGAACTTCAAATTCTAAATTTTTCCTTGTATTCAGTCATTTCCAGAAAAATTATCATTTTTTTCTTTTTGCATTTACTAAATTACTTGACTCAGATTTCTTTGCTAAAATACTCATTTTCACCCCTTTTTATTTTTAATTAATTTTTACAAGAATTTAAGTTCTTTAAATTATTCTTTTTCTAAAAAAATTCTAAAAATTCTCTTATTTCCAGTTTTTATGCTTCATCATTTTTAAAAAAATATTCTAAACATTATCAAAACATCATAATAACTTCCGTGTAATTGACTTTCTTCAAATGGAACATTATAATAATTGGCACATTCCATTAATTTTTGGCCATTTGTAGTTTCCATAGGAAGAACCTGTTACTTTTTACAATATCTATATTTGTTAGCATTGTATCAAATTGATTTTTGCAATGGAAAATCTACAAAACTTCTGTCAAATTTTTATGTTATGAGCGACAAAATGGCTTTGTATCCTGACAAAATAAAAAAAGAAATTATCCATATCTTCCTTAAAAAGTTAAAGGATATTCAATTCCTGTATTTTTGAATAATATTTTTTTCCTTTCACTTAAAAATTACATCATCTGTCAATCCATTTACATTAATTGCACCTTCATTTAATTCTTCGCCTTCATTTCTAAAAATAAAAATCTGTTAAATTCAGAAACTTTTTTTCCATTTGTTTCTCTCTTCTCCAGAATTTTTCAGAATTATAATTAACCTTTATCGCAGACATCGACAAAACAGAACTTCCTTGAAATCCGTTTGTTTCCACATCAAAAAAATATAATATTCTTATTTAATTTTTATTTCTTTATTCACTATTTTTCTCTTTCCTTTTTTTGTTTTTTTCCTACCTTTTTTTATAATTTTTACATCGAATAAACTTTTGGATTATTTAATCAATAGATATGTTCGATAATATAAAACTTTTTATCTATACACAAGGAATCAATACCCATTGCTTCAAAAATATTTTTTTATTTCATAAATTCTAAGTTTATATAGTTATCGAACAAGTCTAATTTTTTTATGAATTTTTTTATGTTTATACAAGATAAATTAGTCATTTAATTTTAATACTGATAAAAAAACGCCTCTTGTGGAATTTCTACATTTCCAATCGCCTTCATTCGCTTTTTTTACCTTCTTTTTTTGTTTTTTTCTAATAATTTTTTTCTTACGTGTAATATCTCCACCATAACATTTTGCAAGCACATTCTTTCTAAGTGCCTTAATTGTTTCCCTTGCGATTATTTTTTTGTACCCAATGCAGCCTGTAATGGTATTTCAAATTGCTGTCTTGGAATTACATCTTTTTAATTTTTTTCAACTATTGCACGACCTCTGTAATAGGCATTATCCTTATGTGCAATAAATGAAAAAGGCATCTACTGGATTTCCACTTACCAAAAATATCTACTTTTTACCAAGTCTGATTCTTTGTATCCAATCATTTCATATTCAAATGAAGCATAACCTTTTGTACGTGATTTCAATTTATCATAAAAATCAATTACAATTTCTGCAAGTGGCAAGTCATAACTGATCATAGTTCTCGTTTCATCAAGATAATTCATATTGATAAATGTTCCTCTTTTTTCCTGACAAAGTTCCATCACATTTCCAACATAATCTTTTGGAACAATAATTGTACCCTTTACATAAGGTTCCTCAATATATTTTTTCCCTTCTGGAAATTCTGCAGGGTTATCAATTACTATCATTTGTCCCTGTTCAGGTGTTACGTGATATTTAACAGATGGTGCTGTTGAAATCAAGTCAATGTTAAATTCACGACGCAATCTTTCTACAACTATTTCCATGTGCAAAAGCCCTAAGAATCCACATCTGAATCCAAATCCCAATGCAAGAGATGTTTCTGGAGCATAAGACAATGAAGCATCATTCAACTGCAATTTTTCCAATGCTTCTCTTAAATCTTCATAGTCATCTGTTGAAACTGGATAAATTCCAGCAAAAACCATACTTAATGCAGGACGGTATCCTTCAAGTGCAGTATTTGTCGGATTTTGCACATGTGTAATGGTATCTCCAACTTGTGTATCCTTAATTGACTTAATTCCAGTAATAATATATCCAACTGATCCAACTGTCAATTCATCCGATTCTTTCATTTTAGGTGAGAAAATTCCAACTTCTAATACATCAAATTCTTTATCAGTAGACATAATTTTGATTCTGTCACCTTTTGCAATTTTTCCCTCAATTATTCTAATATACGTTATAACTCCTCTAAAATCATCATAATGCGAGTCAAAAATTAACGCTTTTAACGGATTATCAATTTCTCCTTTAGGTGCTGGAATATATTTAATAATTGCCTCCAGCAAGTCTTCAATCCCAAATCCAGTTTTTTTCCAGAAACAAGAACTGCCTCATCAGCCGGCAATCCAATAACATCTTCAATTTCCAATTTAACTTTATCAGGATCTGCAGATGGCAAATCAATCTTATTAATTACAGGCAATATTTCCAAATCATTTTCCAGTGCCAAATACACATTTGCCAATGTTTGCGCCTCTATCCCTTGAGCAGCATCAACTACAAGCAAGGCCCCATCACAAGTCGCAAGCGATCTTGATACTTCGTAAATAAAGTCAACGTGACCAGGAGTATCAATTAAATTTAATTCATAAGTTTCTCCATTTTTTTAGCCTTATATTTCAACGTAACCGCCTGTGCCTTAATAGTTATCCCTTTTTTTCCCTTTCCAAATCCATACTGTCCAGAAGGTCGATCTACCATTTCCCTCTGAGTCACAGTCCCTGTTTTTTTCCAATAGCCTATCTGCAATAGTTGATTTTCCGTGATCAATATGTGCAATTATCGAAAAGTTTCTTTTTATTTTTTTGATCCAACATTTATATTAATTCCTCCGTTTATTATTTTTAGTGTATTTTTTTAAAATGAGCAACTACTTTATCCAAGCCCAGTTACTCAACATTATTTATATTATATAATAATTTTTGTATTTTTTTCATAGTCTTTATAAAAAAATATTTTTACCAAAAATTATTTAATTTTTAAACTGAAAAAGAAAAATAATTCACATTCGATAAAAAAACTCTCTAAAAATACGATTGTGGAATTGAAATCAATGGTGTTTTTTTGCCGGAAAACCATAAATTTCATAATCTTTATTATCAAATCCAACTTTTCTAGCAATATTTTTTTAGAACGGAAAATATGATAATCATTCGTTACAATCAATACTTTTTATTTTTTTCGATTTCCATTATTTTTCAGAATTTTTTTATTTTTTTGCCATTTTCACTATTTCTTATCTTTTTTTAAGACTAAATCTAAAAATTCTCAACCGTATTCTTAGATTTATCCTCCAGAATAATCCTGTCTTCATTAATTCCATTTTTTTCAAGAGTTCTCTTTTTTATCGCTACCCCTTCTGCAATACCTTCATTTGCCCCTTTCCCTCCAGTTGCAATAACCTTAACTTCTGGATTTTTCTTTAAATATTTCGTTGCCGCCTTTATCCTTTCCATAAGTGATTTAGCAGGCTTTTTCTCCTTTTACTCTTGCCCCCAGTATTATTACATAATCTACTTTTTTTATTTTTCATTTACGGCTTTTTCTATCATTTTATATATTCTTTTTATTATAAAATATTGCACAAAAGCAAAATAAAAAAACAAATATGATGATAGAAATTTTTTTATTATTGTTATAATTGTATTCTTCATAAATTTTTCGATTTTTAAAAAAATATCCTTTCTTAAAAATAAAAGGCTGTTCCATTTCTGAAACAACCGCTATAAAATAATTATTCTTTCACGATAGCTGTAAAATCACTCCAGTCCTCAACTTTAAAAAGTCTCTTTTAAATATTTTTACAACAATATTTTAGTACATTTTACCATAATTGTCAATTTCTTGTTTTTTTATTTTTTTATTGATGTTTTTCTTTAAAAAAATACTATAATAAATTATATAAAAACTATTGAAATATTTAAGAAAGTAAAAAAAGGGAAAAAGATAAAAATGAGAATCAAAAAAAATAAAAGATAATTTTTTTATGAAGAATTAGGAATGAATAAATATGATTTTTTTAATAATTTAGTAAATGAAATAGGAAATTTTTCCATATGTAGTTTCAAATATATACGAAGATAATTCAACAAAAAAAACTACAATAGTTGAAGATCAGGGTATGTATATTAATAATGGCTGGAATGAAACCGATGAAACAGCATTATATATTTCTGAGTGTAATTCTGATAGTGAAATTAGAGTTTATTATGGTTATGAAGAACTTTTTTTCTTATTTTTTTAATTTACTATTTTTGAAAATATCCCTGATTATGCTAACTTAATAAGTTTTTGTTGAACAAGAATTGCATAATTATATAGAATATATGGAAAAAAATTTAAAAATTTTTAAAATAAATGTTGATTTAAAAAAATTTATTTAAAAGAGATAAATTAAGAAATTTCTTATTAAAATATAACGAGAAAGAAAAATAAATATAATTTGGAGTTTATTAATTGTTATACAAAAATATATAAATTATTGGGATATTAATATAAAAAAAGAAATTTTTTTCTTGTCTTCTTGGAAAAGATAGATTAAAAAGAATTTATGCTTAACAAAAAGAGAATTTTTAGAATAAATGGAGTTGATTATTTTTCAAATTGAAGAAAAAAAGAAAAAAATATTCTGAAATATATAGAATAGAAATAGAAAATGATATTAAAAATAGAATATTATTCAAAAGATTTAGAATATGAAAGTTTTGGAAATGTTGGCTTTTTTTATACAAAGAGAAAAAAATTTTGATATTAAAAAAATAAAAAGCTTTAAAAAGGTAAGGAATTAAATTTTTGAACGATACAGAGATAATAGAGATGAAATGAATGTAGAAAAGAATTTCAAAAGAAGATTTTTTTAAAAGAACTTGAAATTATTATTGTTGCCTATAAAGATATTTATAATGATATTGAAATAGAAGAAATATTTGGAAGGTTTAAAGAAAATTTTTTTAAATAAAAAAATACATTATCTTACAAAAAAAGGATAGATGGCATTCTTAGATGAAAAATGTAGATTTTTATTATTATTGTCAATTTCTTATTTTTATTTTTTTAATTGACATTTTGTACAAAAAGAACTATAATAAATTGTACAAGAAATTATAAAAGGAGTAATAAATATGTTAGCGGTAAGTTTTTTTCAACTATGAGAAATAATTTAAAAAAAGTTATTGTGACAAAAGCTGTAAAAAGAAAAACGAAGATGTAATTGTAACAAGAAAAAAATGAAGAAAAATGTAGTTTTAATAAATCTTGAAAAAAATATAATCAATTTTTTTGAAAGCAGTCCAAAATGCTGAATATCTTGCAAAAAAATAGATAGAGGATTTTTCTCAGATGAAAAAGTGGAAAAGGACAAGTCCACGATTTAATCGAGGTTGACGATGAATAAATTATGGACTGATGATGGCTGGGCAGATTATTTATATTGGCAATCTCAAGATAAAAAAACTTTAAAAAGGATTAACGAACTCATAAAAGATATTGAAAGAAATGGAGCATTGAATGGAATAGGCAAACCTGAAAGCTTTTGAAATATAGAAAAGGATTTAGTCGAAGAATTGATGAAACTAACAGGCTTGTTTATGCCATTGATGAAAATGGGGTTTTATGGATAATTTCTTGTAGAGGACATTATTAAAATTAATTTTTTTACAATAAATTAAAAAAAGAGTGGCACTTAATCCACTCTTTATTTTTTTACACAAAATATTTTTAGTTTACTGATTTTTCAAATCCACCTGTATAAAGTTGATAATAAGTTCCCTTTTTGAGCAATCAGTTCATCGTGATTTCCACGTTCAATAATTTTTTTCCTTGATCAAGTACCATTATCACATCAGAATTTTTAATAGTTGAAAGTCTGTGAGCAATTACGAATACTGTTCTTCCTATCATTAACTTATCCATTCCTTCCTGCACAATTTTTTCTGTTCTTGTATCAATGCTTGAAGTTGCTTCATCTAGAATTAAAACTGGTGGATCGGCGATTGCCGCTCTTGCTATTGACAATAATTGCCGCTGCCCTTGTGAAAGGCTCGAACCGTCACCGCTTAAATAAGTGTTGTAGCCTTGTGGCAAGTGTTTTATAAAATGATCGGCATTGGCAAGTTTTGCGGCCGCATACACTTCTTCATCTGTTGCATCAAGTTTTCCATATCTGATGTTGTCGGCAACTGTTCCAGAAAATAAGTGTGTGTCCTGTAATACAATTCCAAGCGATTCTCTTAAATCATGTTTTTTTATTTTTTCAATGTTAATACCATCATATCGGATTTTTTTCCAGAGTTAATATCGTAAAAATCTGTTAATTAAGTTTGTAATTGTAGTTTTTTTCCAGCTCCTGTTGCACCAACAAATGCGATTTTTTTCTCCTGGCTTTGCATAAAGATTGATATTGTGAAGTATTGTCTTTTCATCATTGTAGCCAAATGTTACATCTTCAAAAACAACATCTCCCATTAGTCTTTCATAAGAAATCGTTCCGTCAGAATGTGGATATTTCCAGGCCCATGCACTTGTGTGCTTTTTCTGTTTCTGTAATTTTTTTCCATTTTCATCAATATTTGCATTTACAAGAGTTACATAGCCGTTATCTTGCTCAGGTGTCTGATCTAGCAGGTTAAATACCCTTTGAGCTCCAGCCGATGCCAGTATTACTGATGTTAATTGCTGTGCAATTTGTGAAACAGGCTGATTTATTACTTTTATGAACTGCAAGAATGATACAAGTCCACCGATTGTAAATCCTGCAATGTTATTAAACACTATTATTGAACCAAGGACCGCTGTAAGTACAAAGTTTATATTTCCAAGGTTTCCGACAGCAGGGCCTAGAATGTTTGCAAATTTCATTGCATTGTTTGCCCTGTTAAATAATGCCGTATTCAAACTTTGTTAAAAACGTTCATCAGCTTTTTTTCTCATACGAAAATACTTTTTACAACTTTCAGGCCTTCTATCATTTCCTCTACATATCCATTTACAATACCGATATTTCTTTGCTGTGCAGTATAGTTCTTTGAACTTTTTGCAGAAATAGTCTTTGTTGTGACAATCATAATTATAATCATTACTACTACAAAGAATGTCAATGGAACATTTAGGATGAACATTGAAATAAGTACGCTTATAATTGTAATGATTGAAGAAATTACTTGCGATAAACTTTCTACCATCATATTTCTCAATGCATCAATGTCACTTGAATAGACGCTCATTATATCTCCATGTGCATTCGTGTCAAAATATTTTTATAGGAAGCGATTCCATGTGTATAAATACATCATCTCTTAATTTTTTTAATGTTCCTTGTGCAATGTAAATCATAAAAAAACTTCATAAATATATGTACATGCAACTGCTCCGGCATAAACAGTTATCATCTTAAAAAAATTATTGAAATTAGGCTTTTTTAAAAAAACTCTGGATTATTTTTTTCCAATGTTTGGAATAATAACTCCATCTATTAATTCCTTTGAATACATCGTTCCGACAACCATTCCAAATGAACTAAGGCAAATAAATGCAATGACAAATAATGTACGAATCTTGTAATGCTTAAACATATACCCCAGTAGTCTTATTAACCCTTTTATCTGATTTTTTTAGATTCAGATTTTTTTGGGATTTTTTTGTTATCTTTTAGCCATTATTCATCACTCCCTTCTGTCTGAGATTCGTAAACTTCACGATATACGTTGCTCATTTTAATTAGTTCATCGTGTGTTCCTGCAGCTGTAATAACTCCATCCTCCAAAACTAATATTTTATCAGAATCCTTTATTGATGAGATTCTTTGACCAATAATAATTTTTGTAATATGTGGCAATTCATTTTTAAAGGCTTCTCTTATTAGTTTATCTGTTTTTGTGTCAACTGCACTGGTTGAATCATCTAAAATTAATATTTTTTTGGAGATTTTTAGCAAAAGTCTCTTGCAATACATAGCCTTTGTCTTTGCCCTCCAGACACATTTGCTCCGCCACGTTCAATACGAGTATCGTACTTTTTTTAGGAAAATTTTTTTGGATAAATTCATCAGCCTGTGCCAATTTACAGGCATGTTCCATTTCCTCATCAGTCGCATTCTCATTTCCCCAACGTAAATTGTCCTTTATACTTCCTGAAAACAGCACATTTTTTTGAAGAACCATCGCCACATTGTCACGAAGCGTCTTTTATATCGTAATCCTTAACATTAACTCCTCCAACTAAAAAGTTCTCCATCTAAAAACATCATACAGTCTTGGAATTAACTGAACAAGAGCCGATTTTGCACTTCCAGTTCCACCGATAATCCCAATAGTTTCTCCAGATTTTATTTCCAGATTTATTTTTGTCAAATTTAGCACTTCAGGATTATTGCTGTAACTAAAGTCAACATTTTTTTAAATAAAAATCGAACCATCTTTTTACTTCAGTTATTCCATTTTTCAGGGTTTTTAATGCTAGGCTCTTCATTTAAAACCATTGCAATTCTATCTCCTGATGCTCTTGAAAAATGCAATGTTTACAAAGCATCATTGCAAGCATAAGAAGACTCATAAGAATATTTGTTGTATATGCAAATAAACTTGTCAATTCTCCAGTTGTCAATTCGTGCACGACAATCATCTTTGCACCAAACCAGGAAAGCAGCAAAATACATGAAAATACAGTCAGCTGCATTACTGGAGATACAAAAATTATAATGTTTTCTCCCTTTAATAGCATATTCTTCAAATTTTCCGTTGCCTTTTTAAATTTTCCTGTTTCATATTTTTCACGGATATATGCTTTTACAACACGGATTCCGTTAATGTTTTCCTGCAAACTGGCATTAATGTCGTCATATTTTCTAATTGCTGCAGTAAATATTGGATGAACTTTAAAAATGATAAAAGCTAGAAAAGTTCCTAAAAATAAAACTGCAACAACAAATATCATTGACAGTCCTGGATTTATCATAAAGGACATAAATATTGCAACACACATCATAAGCGGAGCCCTTACAAATCCTCTTATTAATAGTTGAAATGAATTTTGGATATTATTAACATCTGTTGTAAATCTTGTAATAAGTCCAGCTGTAGAAAATTTATCAATATTTGTAAACGAAAATGACTGTATTTTAGAAAACAAATCCTTTCTCAAATTTTTAGCAAATCCAGCCGAAGCATAAGAAGCATATTTACTGGCTTGTATTCCCGATAACAGCGACAACATTGCTACTCCCAGCGTTATAAGGCCCATAACGATAATAAAATTCATATCACCTTTTCCGTTATTTCCGTTAAGCCCATTGTCTATAATCATTGCCATAAGCGTCGGAATAAGCATTTCAAAAATAACTTCTATTCCAATGAATATAGGCGAAATTAATGCACTTTTTTTATATTCCCTAAGACTGGAAAAATAATTTTTTTAACATTTAAATAAACACCTTTTCCTTTCTTTTTGATTTTTATTAAAAATAAATCAACTTATACTATTTCCATTTATTAACTAGCGAACTGGATATAAATTTCTTTTTTTATATTTTTATATTACTCTCAATTTTTAGTAGAATAATCAATATAAATTTAAAAAGCACGAAACTTATTTTTTTAATTAATAAATCTCAGTGCTTTTTTTATTTAGTTATTTAAAAATTTTTAATATTTATGATTCAAACTTAAATATCCAAATGTTCCATAAAATATCTTATTTGCAATCTCCACCAGTCCCAGTCGTGGGCTACATCATAACCCCAGAAATCTGTCCATGCTGGAACTTGTTTTTTTCATAAAGAATGTGTGCTAATTCCCTATTACTTGGAAGCAGTTCACCTTCCCATGCACCTTGCCCAATACATATAATGATATTTTTTTGTCTATACAAATCTAAATAATAATGATCCCAAGGCATATTTCTCAAGAAATCAACAACAGAGTTGTTATAAACTAAATCATCCTTATAATCTCCAAAGAACATTGACGCATCAAACATTCCGCTTAGTGAAATTAATGTGTCAAATAAGTCAGGTCTACGGAAAAATAAAATTCCTGCATGTGCTCCACCCATACTGCACCCTGTCACAATAATGTCACTTCTCCAAGAAATATCCTGAATTCTAGGTACAAATTCATTTGCAATATAATTAAACCATCTTTCCTGCATTTCTATTCTGTATCTTGGGTCACCGTTAATGTCTGACCAGCCTTTTCCCTGTCAACACTTCCCACACAGAATAATTGCAATCTTCCTTGCTCAATATAGTCTGATAAGACATCTACCATCCCAAATTCTTCATATTGATTGCAATCTCCATCTTGTGAAGGAAATACTAAAACTGGCTTCCCAGCATGCCCATATCTTTTAAATTCCATTTCTCTTCCAAGATTATGACTATATTCTTTTCTGTATTCTACTTGCATTTTTTCTCCCTATAATTCATTTTTTATGCCTTTTCATGTACAAAGTTTATAAACTCTTCCATTTCCTCTTTTGTAGCAAATTTTGCTGTATACATATAATTTCCCATAGACTTCTGAAAAAAAATATCAGGCATTCTTTCATCCATTACAATCGCATTTCCATATTTTTGCTTAATTTCATCATATGAATAAACATAATTGTTATTATCACGACGGCTGGCATAAACACAGTAATTTTTTTCTAAGTCTTCATTCAAGTTTGCATTTCTAATTTCATCAAAAAGCTACCATATCAGCCCAAATTTGATAAACATCTGTATTATTGGCATAGTTGTACATATCAGGAGTATACCCGCCTGCAGGACGCATATTTGCTTCCAGCCCAATATAATCACCTTTTTTACCTAATCCATCTTTATCTTTATTAAGTTTAAAAAATTCCAAGTGAACAAATCTGCTTTTCACTCCAAATCCTTTTACAGATTTTCTTCCCGCATCCAGCAATTTTTCAGGCATTTCCTTTTCCACATAATAAAAAACATCAAGCCCGTCATTTACAACATCCATAATTGCAGGTTCAAATATACCAGTTTCAAAAAGAGGATTACCATTAGAGTCAATAATGGCATCATAAGATACAAGATCTCCATCAACATACTCTTCCATAATATATTTTTATATCTTTATTACGATTTTTCAAAAAAATGCCTTTAACTCATCTTCATTTTTTTAATTTTATGAGTGTCGCTCGCTCCAACTCCATTGTCAGGCTTAGTTACAACTGGATACCCAACTTTTTCAATAAATTTTTTCGCTTTTCCAGGTGTTGTCACTAATGAAAAATCTGCAGACGGCACTTCTGCCTTCTTATATGCTTTTTTCATTTTCGATTTTTCTTTAATATTAGCAATCTTGTCGACTTTTATTCCTGTTGTAATATTAAAAATCAGAACGAAAGTTTGTGCATCTTGTGCAAGCCAGTATTCATTATTAGATTCAAGCCAGTCTATTTTTCCATATTTATGAGTAAAAAAAGCCACTGCTTTCAATACTTCATCATAATTTTCAAGACTAGAAACCTTATAATATTCAGTCAAACTGTCCTTTAATTTTTGATCCAGCTGATCATATTCTACATCTGCTATCCCTAATATATTTACTCCATTTTTTTCAATCTGTCACAAAAATTCCCAGTTTGTTTTTTTGGAAATTGTGGTGAAATATAAACGAAATTCATTTTCTATCCATCTCCTTAATTTATTTATAAATGATTTAATTAAATTAACTGTATTTCATTATATCATAAAAAAATATATTTTACAAGTCGATTATGATACAAATTTCTCAAAAAAATTTTTTTGATGCATGTATAATCAAGTGCAACAAAAAAATAGAATTAATTTATTTTATCAAAACTTTACTTATACTCATTCAAATCAATCCCTTGATCCAATGCTGCAAAAAAATACATCCACAATAACATTGACGATAAACATCATATTCTGCACACATATCGACTGAACGCTTGTAACCATTATTTTTTTCTTAAAATCTGATGGCAAATAATTTACATCAAAAAAATTTCTTGAATTTCTAATCCAAGAGTGTTTATTAATTGACTATTTTTATGAGGACTTAATGTTAATGCGCTTCCAAAATAATCAAATCCTAACTCCTGGGCCTTTTTTGCAACAATATCTAATCTCATTTGAAAGCAAACAGTACATCTTTCTCCACCTTCTTTTTCGTTCTCTAATCCTTTCACAGCTCGATAAAAGTCAGCTGGTTTGTACTCATCCTCAATAAATCCGACTTTATTTCCTGTTCGTTCGTTAAATTTATTTATAAATTCCTGTTGCACTAAAGCTCTTTTTTCATATTCAGCCTTAGGGTGAATATTATTGTTTGCAAATAACACAGTTACATCAGCATATTGCGTAAGAAATTCCAAAGTATATGTACTACAAGGCGCACAACAGCTATGAATCATTATTTTCGGACGAATATTTTTTTACTTTTTCCAATCTGAAATTAATTTCGTCAAAATTGTATGATAATTGATTTTTTTGATTTGGATTCATTCTCTCTAAAAATTTCTTTTTGCATTTTTTTATATCTTTTTCAATAAAATTTTTCTTTATTTTTCCATAAAAAAATTATTTTTCTCCTCTTTATTTCTGCATTTTTTTAACTTTTGATTTATAAAAAAATTAGACTTGCTCAAATAATTGCAAAAATTAATTTTTGAATTACTAAACAAGTCTAAAGAAATCTATTTATTTATTTTTATTATATTCTTCCAACGCTTTTTTTCAATACTTTCATTCCATTTTCAATTTCAATTAAGTTATGTGTACAGAATGAGAATCTAAACTTCTTTTTGTCCCTTTTCCAGGTGTTTTGTAAAAATCCAGGCCCTGGCGCAAATGACAATGTTTGATTTTTTTATATCTAAATTCTGTCAATAACCAAATTGCGAATTTTTTTCAATATCGTCTACTGGCAATTCTGCGATCAAATACAACGCACTACTTGGCTTATATGTCACAACTCCAGGAATTTTTTTGAATATTGTTATAAATCATATCTCTTCTAACTTTATATTCCAATTTTTGTATTGTCAATGTAAGTTTCTAAAGTATTTATCAAGTTTGCACTTGCATATTGCTCAATTGTCGAAACTGATAATCTTGCTTGACAGAATTTTTAATGCTTGTGCCATAAAATCTTTGTTTTTAGAGGCAATAACACCAATTCTAGGCTCCAGTCGCACTATAATGTTTAGAAATACTATCCACAAGAATTACTCTATCTTCAATTTCTGGAATTGACATAAACGATTGATAAGTTTTTTTGCAATTTTTTTCATCATAAATAAATTGTCTATAAACTTCATCTGTAACAATGTATAAGTCATGTTTTTATCGCAATTTCTTTTTATTAATTCCATTTCTTCTGGTCTAAAAACAATCCCTGTTGGATTACTCAGGGTTAGAAAACATTATTGCCTTAGTTTTTTTGGAGTAATTAATTTCTCAATTTCTTCTCTTGATGGCAAATGATAATGATCTTCAATCGAAGTTTCAATTGGGACTAATGTTGCATCAGCAATTCTCAAAAAAACTGTCATAATTTGTATAATATGGCTCAGGCACTAAAACCTCATCTTCAGGATTACAAAGAGTTTGAAGCGTAATTTGAATTGCCTCACTTCCTCCTTGAGTAATTAAAAATTTCTTCAGGCAAAAGATTAATATCATCTTTCGCATAAGATTTTTGAAAATGATTCTCTCACTCCATTATTCCTGCTGAATTTGTATATTTAACAATTTTTTTCTTTATAGTTATTCAATCCTTCAAAAAAATGTATCTGGCGTTTCTACATCAGGTTGCCCAATATGTAATTGATACACTTTTTACTCCGTTCCTTTTTAAACTTTCGTCAATATAAGGAACTAATTTTTCTTATTAGTGAATACTGCATATTTAGTACTCTATCTGAAAAGTTTTTTTCATGCTCATCCCTTTCTTTTTATAAATCTATTTTTTTATTATATTTTTTTCATTCAATGCTTTTAAAATAGCAAATGTTTCAACGTCCATTTCTCCACTATAATTTGATGGTCTAAAATGGTGTTGGAATACTTTTTATTACATTTTTTTAGTTTGTTTATCCCAAAGCTCCAGTTATACTTATACCGTATCCAAATTTATTTAATTCTCTTTGAATTTCAGCAACAGGCATCATACTCAATTTAGTCGAATATTCTCTTTCATAATTATTTTTTTGTATCATTGTCATACCACATTCCAATATTGTATTTTGTGTACAATTCTCTCCAAGGGAATAATGGACCTGGATCAGATTTTCTTTGTGGTGCAATATCTGAATGTCCTAAAATATTCGTTGCAGGAATTTCATATTTATCAGCTAAGTATTTAACTAAAACAGCAACCTCTTTTATTTGGAAATCTTTATATGGCACAAATGTTCCACTGACATCTCCACCATTTACAATTTCAATTCCAATTGAAGTATCATTTAAATTGTTTCTTCCTTTCCAATCACTAACTCCAGCATGCCAGGCTCTCTTGATTTTCATCTACCAATGAATAAACTGGTTCTGATTTGTCATCTGAAACCATATAATGTGCACTTACTTCATTTTTTGTCAAAGTTTTTAACGATGAATCTCTATTTCCTGCCGTATAATGCAAGATTATGAATTTCTGTCTATAATCTTGACCTTGAGAACTATACGAAGTATCTACTCTGATTGTTCCTGCTGAATTTGATATTGTTTCAGTTCCGCCTCTTTGGGCATCTGTGCTTATACGGGTATTTTGTCCGTTATTATTGTCATTTCTGCCGTAACCAGACTGATCCCTGATTACTTGCCCGTTATTATCAATACGTATTTCTATTGGTTTTTTTACATCTTTTGAAACATTTTGATTATGTGCATTTAATATATTTCCAACAGATAATATTGATGCTAAAAAAATAATAAATTTGCTATATTTTTTTCATTTAGTTATTATCCTCCTGTTTTAATTTTTTTATTGTATTAATAAACTTAATTTTTTTAACTTATGGTGAATTATCCAGAAATTCAATTTATTGATTATTTCCAATTTGCTTTTTTTACTGCTTTTTTTATTTTTATATTTTTTTATTTGCATTAACAGTATTTCCATCTTTTAATTGAAAAATAGTAAATGATTGCTAATATCGCAATGAAAAATTCTCATAATTGCAGTGACATTTGCGTCAAAAATCTAGCCATATCATTATAGAAATTATAAAATTTATTGCTGAAATTATTATTAACAGTGCATTTCTTCTGCTTGCCGCAATGAAAATAAGCATTATTGATGAAAAAAAATAAATAATACTCTTGTGCCGCCAATAAACATAGTGTAGGAACTTGCAGTTGAAAGTTTATGTCATTTATATAGGGTGAACTTGTCAGAATTACACGGGAAATATTTATGCAGATAAGGCTCGCTATAAATATAAGGAAGCAAATTGTCAGATCTCTTGCATCTTTTTACCTTCCTTTTCTTTTTTTCTGCCCTAGTTTTATCACCCTTTTTAGTTTCCATATTTTTCAAGCCTGAAATACTGAAAGAAATAGCATGATAAAGAAAACCAGTTCTACAATGCCCAAATATGTTGTTGTATGAAACAGCCTGTCATTTGTATATTCATGAAAAAAATTGAATTATAAAAATCATAATTTACAAATATGTAAAGAACAGATGTCACTATTGCCACTATTTTTTTGTAAGAAAACATAATCTACTCCTCCGAAAAATCTATTTATCCAAACTTTTAGATAATTTGAATCTGTAATATTTAGGGCCTCTATATTTGCCTGAAAATTAACATCATCATCATATATCTTGAATATAATTGGTGCAAGTATCTTTAATGTCTGCGTTTCAAATATTCCGTGAATATTCATGCTGTAAATAATAGGTTTTTTGAAATTTTTAAAAAGGCTGGCTGTTTGTCTGTTTTTATCTCATATAAAAAGCGCCAGAAGATTTATTTTTTTAAGATCATTGTTTCTGTCTTCAAGCACTATGTCAATCTGGTCTGAAAAGAAAGACTTTTTTATATCTCCAGGACTGATGTTCCTTATGAATTTTTGCTTTGTATCAAAAAAATTTTTAATTTAGGCGAGAATAAAAATCAGGTTATGTAAATTTCTTTCATATTTTTATAGAAAAAAATCCCTTTCAAAGAAAGTGCTCACAGCTTTTTAGCAGGTCGTTCTGAACACTATAAATATTATTTTTCATCATAAATTTTATTAACTAAAGTTGATTTTTTTGTTCATTAAATGTATCATAAAGATAAATTTCAATCTCATATTTTTTTCCACATTCGGCATTTTTAAAATATTTCCTGCTAAAACAAAGTTCAAGTTATTATTCTGCTGTCTTATCAGTTTCATATAATCTATGCTGTAACGTTTTTTTAGATACAAATAAACTTTCTTTGTTATAGGCTACTGCCAGGCTGATAATTTAAATTTGTCTTATAATGCAAATTCTCGTTTAAGTACAATGGCAGCGAAACAGCCAGATTTTTCAGTAATTCTGATTTTTTTCTCCTATCGAAGTGAATGTCAGTATAAGGACATTTGGCTTTATCCTTCTGCTTTGATTTAACATAAACTCCGGATGATTGAACTCATAATACCAAATTGGCTTATTTGTTGAAAAAAAGTGATTTGAAAGCACTTTCATCGTTATTTAAACTTTCAGAATTTACTTTCATTTTTCCAAAAATAATCTTCATAATACATAAATTTCTTATAATGCTCAATCCAAGGAAACTTAGATGTAAATTTACATAATTCCAGCCCCTTCCTTATACAAGTTTCTCACCTTATAGTATTTTTAGAACATTTAAGGCAGTATACGCATTATGCTTTTTCTGGATTATAGTATGCAAGCACATATTGCTTAAACTCATCGTAAAGTTCATTAAGAATATAAATGCTTGATGTAATATACATAACTTCTGAATTGTATCCAGATTCCTTTAATGCATTTATTAAAAAAAGAAATTTCCGCTTTCCTTATCGCCTTTTTTTAAAAGAAAACCATCGCTCTCATCATTTTAGCGCGCCAGTTCCCGCTTATTTCAGACAACTTCTCAAGTTTGCTTTCATATTCCTTAACATTTCTCCGTTTAACAATGTCAAAGTACTTTTTAAATGCCATTGCTGAATTTGGATTAATCTCAAGCGCATCGTAGTATTTTCTTTCAGCTTCAGGAACTTTTCCGCAAAAGGCTCCAAAACTTCTGCATATGCTATACAAAGCCCTTCTGTAATATTGTCAATATTCAAATTTTTTCATATAGACTCAAGTGCATTTTGATAAAGCTCCAGTTTTTTGTATGATAAGTTCCAAGTAAAATCATTTTTCTTTCAAAATTTTCATCTGCCGCATAAAATCTTAATACAGCTTCCTTTACTTCCGTATAAACTCCCTTGGAAAAAGCATCTTGGATTATCGGGTACAGCCCATCCATATTATTCCAGTTTTTTTCTTATAGACGGATACAATTTTTTTATCAAGCCAGTCTTTTTTTGGCATCTTAAATTCTTTCCCAAAATCATCATAATAGGAAACTTCCGTAAAGTCATCTGAATAATTGCCATTTTTCCATCATTTCAGACTCATTATTTGCAATATCGTAAATTTGCCTTCTGATTTGAGCATTTTTTTAGCGGCATTATTATTTCCGCTGCCACTGTTTCCTTTTTCCTTTTCTTTCTCCTTCTTTTTCGGAAGATTTGAAAAATCAAAAAAATCCCCATACATCCTCCTAACTAATATAATACTTATACAGTAAAAAAATCTAAAAAAATTCAATAAGCATAATATTTTTTTACTTGACAAGGTCTTGACAAGGTGAAAAAAATTCATTTTTTTATTTCCTGCCATTATAATATACGTTATTCAATTTTTTTATGACTTTTTACAAATACCTAAATATAATATTTATAGCGATTATTTTTTTCTTTTTTAAAAAAATTTAAAATGTAATCACTATATTATTGTTACGCTATAAATAGTATAGCACAATTTTTTTAAATAATACATCTTTTTTTAAATAAAATAATACTTTATTATTTTTATCACAAATATTTTGAAAAACACAACGTACTCAAAATGAAAAAAATATTTATTTTTTTATTAAAAAAAGTGGAACTGTCAAAAATTCCACTTCAATTATTTATATTTATTCTGATTTTTAATTCCAAATCATCATTATTTTTCATTCTTTATTTCAGCTTTGCTTTTTTTAAATAATCGTATTCAACGTTTAAAAAAATACTACAATATTCATTATTATTCCAGCAACTCCCAAAATTCCTGAAAAATCCACATATAACAGAAAGTCTGCAAATCCTACATAAATTGGCATAAAATCAAATACTGAAAAAAAACAAAAGGAACTACAAATATTAAAGACTTTTGCCAGTGCAATTATAATTAAGGGAACAATTATTCTAAGTCTATTTTTAGATAATTTCAAATTATACTTAAATGATTCCCATACTTTTATATTTCTAATATAGAATATTTGAAAAAAAGTAAAAGAGTATTTAGGATAAAGGCAAGAACAATCGCAATATAAATTATAATTGGTATTGCAATTATAGTATACCCAACAAAAAAATCGAATTAGTCGCTTTATTAATAGCAATGCCAAGAATTGTTGTTATTAATATCAAGATCATCACTACAACTGTAATTGCAATTACAAACAGTAAGTACAGTCCAATATATTTAAGATATTTAAAAAAAGCATTTTTCAAAACGGTATTCCTTTTTCCTTTCCTTCAATTTTATAACCTGACTTCATATAAATTATTACTCTTAAAAGTCCTAATCCAAGTGATACTATAACAATGCCAAAAAGTACTAAAAAAATTTGAAAAAAAGTGCTCCAATAATACCACGATTATCTCCAGTACTTTCTGCAATTTTTAAACTTATTCCAATATGCTGCATCAATATATTTGAAAAAAAGCAGCCAAGCATTTCCAAGTGCAAAGCAAAATAAACCATAACTTATTTTCTTTTCAGAAACACTTTTTAAAAAGTTCAAATGTTTTTTTGCAAAATATTCTCCTAAATTAAGTTTTTCTTTCAAATGAGATCTTTTTGTAGATTTTTCAAAATTCATAGTTCTCTCCTTTTTTTATTTTTAATTTCTTCAAATCCATATATTCCACATTAAAATATACAAGATTTTTCCGCTATTATTGTATATAAAACTGAAAAAAAGTCTTAACAATACCGCCAGTTACTGATGTGACTATTCCTAACATTTGTAAATTTTTGTAATTTTTCCAATTGTTATTCCAGTAAAAATAATTTAAAAGCATAATTGATAAAAAAAGTAATTAGTGCAATCATTATTATTGGAAGCAATATTCTTAATCTTTTTCCTTTGCTTAAATATAAGTTATATCTGAACGCTTCTACTAAATTGACATCCCTTAAATAGTATATTTGCTGTAAATATAGCACATTAAAAAAATAAAGTGAAATATATGACAGACACTATAAATAATGCGGAAGAACTGTCTAAAAACTAATGAAAATACGACAATAAGCATTATTAGAGCCAATCCGATAATTAAGTATACAGCCATCATGATTATAAATTTAAGTGTAATTTTTCCCCAATTTAAAATTTATCTTTTTATTTTTCTCTTTTTTTCAGCATCTTCTTCCATCTCAATTTCCAGGCCTGCCTTTTTTTCGTATAATTACTGCCACAAACTGAAGAATCAGTGAAATTAAAGCATATAGCAAAAAGCATGGAAAAATAGGCTGGATAAAAGGGAAGCATATTCATTTATATTTATATTTTTTTCTGCATCTTTGTATTATTCACTTTTTTTGCAAATTCATACATTTTTTTACTGCCTGTTCTGTAAATGGAAATGTAATAAAAAAAGTACCATGACAGTTGAAAATACAAAATGTGAAAAAAACTAATAAAGGATGCTTTTTCACAAACATTTTAAAAATTTCAAATCCATTATTCAAATATTCCAGCATTGAAAAAAATATCTGCTTCTCATATTATTTCTCAAATTATATAAATCCATTAAATCTCTCCTCTCCTTTTTTTATTTTTATTTACTAAAGTTGCAATGTGTTCTAACAAGCATTAAAATTATAGCACACTTTATTTATTTTTTTAAAATTTTTTTATAACCACATTTTTTTCTAAGGTAAATCTAATTTTTTTGTTGGTATAATAAAAAAACAATGATTAAAAAAAGGAGGAAAATTTATTATGTTAAAAAAATCAATAATAGTATTATTTTTCATGTTTATCTATAAATATCTTGTCATCAGCGGCAGCAGTTCCAAAAGTTTATGCTAAAAGAAGCAGTGAATATTCAGCCCAGTCTTCACGTGCATTAACTTCATACTATAGCACAGTTGACAATGTTGCAATTGCTGGAAATTTTGCTACAGTAAAAGAAACTGGACAGCCGTTTACTGGAGTATACGTTGAATTTGACAAGACTGGAAATGCTCAGGCTGTTAGAAATTATCAAAACGGTACATTGAATGGGCCTATGTTTTTATACTATCAAAATGGTAATTTACAAAAAGTTGTAAATTATGCAAATGGTGTAAGAGAAGGTGAAGATATCGACTTTTACGGAAATGGTAATTCTAAAACTATAAGAAATTACAAAAATGGAATGTTAAATGGTGCAAGTTACGATTTTGATGAATTTGGACGTTTAACTTCATCGCTTGAATATGCAAACAATATAAAGAACGGAAAAAGAAGTAAAAGTTTCAAATGGAATTGTCACAAATGAAAAATACTTATGCAAATGGACAATTAAACGGAGAAACAAAATCATACTATTCCAACGGTATTGTACGTTCAAATGGAAATTATTCCCGTAATTACAGAAATGGGCAATGGACTTGGAACTATGAAAATGGTACAAAAAAATTAATCGAAAATTATCAAAATGGTATTATTACCGACATTTTAGGCTATTCAAGAAACGGTTCAAAAGGAACGTGAAATGAAATTAGTAAATGGAAACGGTAACTTCACTCAATATTATGACAACGGAAAAGTCAAAGCACAAGGAGCTTTTGAGAAATTACAAGGCTTATGGAAACTGGACTTTTTTTATAACAAAGATGGTTATGTGACAGATACACAAGCATTTTATTAAAAAAATGATTGATTTTTTTAAGAAATAGTGTATAATATATTAGAGGGAGATTTTTAGAAAAAAATTTTTTTATTTAGAAAAGTGGTGGTAAATATGAAAAAAAATTTTTTTAGTTATCTTAATGTTTTTTTATTAAATGCCTTAGGATTTTTCAGCATTAAAAAAACGGTATTTATTCTGTTGAAAAAAAGATATGACGGAAATTGGAATTCATTTGTTAAATTAACAGTTAGAGATGGAAAAAAATAATTGGTGCTCAATATGATAGAAAAAAACAAAAAAATGGTGAATTATTCTCAATGAGCCAGAATTCATTCAGAGATATAGCTCTTGAAATCTCAAGAAGCCTTATAAATTCACAAAGCGTAAATTCTGTAACAGGAAAAAGATGCAAAAAGCAGTATCAGAATTTAAAGAAATGTCAAACTTCTTAATGGATAAAGCAAATAATGGCGAAACTGGAGATTTTCAAATGTAGTTAGGCAATTAAATTTTTGATTTTTTTATAAGAAACTAAAAAGGAGTTCTCTCATAGTTAATCTGTGAGATTGCTCCTTTTTTTCTTAATTATTTTTCTTCTAAAAAAATTTTTAAAAAAATTTCCGTATTTTTTTCTGTCTTTTTCATCTTCCACTAATTTTACTTCAAGAAATTCTCCAATATTTTTTTATAATCTATAAACTTCTTTTTCAAATTCTTTTTGAATAATCAAACTTTTTCAAATACAATATCTGTCTTTCTGGAACGTAAAAAGTATTTTTCTATTATATGGCAATATAAAAACATAAAAATACATCTTTACTTCCTATCTTCCATTTCCATCCAACTAAATGCCTTTTTAAAAATCAAAAATTATATAGCCTAACTGTCTCATTAAGTGAAAATCCATAATTCATTGCATAAAGTTTTTCTTTTTGAAATCAAAATCATAAGCAAACCAGAAATTATATTTTCGATTCTCTTTTACAAGCCTAATTCTCTCATCTTTTTAGAAAATAAATTAAACTTCCTGCATAAATTGAAATTATAAAAAAATAAAAAAATACTTATAACTATACTTTTTTTCCTGTAGTAAGCTCTTACTTTCCAAAAATAACTCTTCTAAAAAAATCTAATATGTCATATATCATTTTTTTCTCTCACCTGTATACAGTTTTAATTTTTTTAATATCTTAAATTTTTATTTTTAAAGCATTCAATCCTGCCAAATTCAAAAAAATTCCAAGGTTTATTATAATGAGGCTGGAAGAAAAAAAGTCAACAAATGCCAATTCTTCTATTGTCATCTTATTTTTGAATACATACTGACAATGTATTAATTGATTGTGTCAGATCAATCTTAGAAGTTAATTGTGCTCCCAAGATTCTTCTGCTATTTTTTTCAAATACAACTTTTTAATGTTACTTTTTTTCATAAGTTGGCATAAATTCAGGGCGGTAATTATCGACAGAAATTACGCTTTCCACTTCTATTCCTTCTTCTTTTGCACTTTCTTCTGTTAATCCAGTTGCCGCCATATTATTTTTCATAAATCTTTATTCCAGAAGTTCCTTGTGTCCCAATATGTCTAATTTTATTTTTCAAATAAATTTATACCCGCCAATGTTCCCATTCTCACGGCATTTGTCGCAAGCGGAATATATACTTCCTTTTGTAAAGGATTATAAAATACCGAACAGCAATCTCCTGCCGCCATAACATCCTTATTGCTTGTTCTCATATACTCATCAACTTTAATTGCTCCATTTGGCAACATTTCCAGCTGTCCTTTAAATAAAGAAGTACTTGGCAAGAATCCAACACACATAATTACCATATCAGCTTCATATTCATTTTTTTATCAGTAATTACTTTTTGCCACATTTCCATCACTTCCTTCAAATTTCAAAACCTTTTTCCCCAGTTGCAAGTACAATTCCCCTTTGTTTAATTGATTCTTCAGCAACATCTGTAAATTCCTTATCAAAATACTTACTCAAAATTCTTTCTTCAGCATCTACCAGCACAACTTCTTTCCCATTATCCCTAAATGCTTCCACAAGTTCCACTCCAATATACCCAGCACCAACAACAACAATCTTTTTGAGAATTTTTTTGCCCTTTTCAATAATTTCATTTGAATGATTATAATTTTTTTACAAAGCAAAAATATTATTCAGATCAATTCCTTCAATTGGCGGAATAATCGGCCAAGAACCTGATGTAATAATCAATTTATCAAAAGTTTCATCAAATTCATTCCCATTTTTCAAGATTTACAACATGAATTTTTTTACCTTCAATATCAACATTTTTTTAACTTCATGTTTCATCTTCGTATCAACATTCAATTCCTTTAATTTTTTTCAGGCGAAGAATAAAAACAACCCTTTAGGATCCTTCACCACTCCTCCAACATACAAAGGCAATCCCGCAAGAAAGGAACGAAATATTATCATTTCTTTCAAATACAGTTACCTCCGCTTCAGGATTCATCTTTCTCAAATTCAAAATTGCCGCCGTCCCAGCATGTGTACATCCAATTACTACAACTTTCATATCTATTTCTCCTTTTCTATCAAAAATATTATTATTTAAATAATAAATAATAACAATTAGTATATCAAATTATTTTTTTCTCAATCTATTTAATTATACTATATTTTTAGAAAAAAATCAATAGTTTTTTTGTAATTTCTACAAATTTATATTTAAATAATATTTTTAAAAATCTAATCATTTAAAATATACTTTTTTTCTCTTTAGGAAGCATAGATTCTGAAAAAAAGTCCCATTTTGAATATTATTTCTTATCTCAACAACTTTATCAGTTATATCCGTTATATTTACAATCCAGTCATTTATATATTTTTTTACCATTTCTCCCTTTATACCTAACTGTATCGCTCTTCTTCCTATTGGATTGCCATAAATATCCCTGTCCGGATCCCATTGACATCTTACTTCTGAATTTTCTAATTTTTCTTTCCATTCTTCCTTAGATAAATCAGAAACTTCCCTAAAAGATGAAAGTACAGCATTTTTCACTATTTCATCAAATCCTTCCCTTTTCAGGTCAATTGCCAGTATTCTTTCCTGTCCTTGCTTACTGGCCCAGCCACTTCTGTACATCATCCATAAAAATGATGGCTTTATCCAGGTCATTCTTGTAAGGCTGAATTTACTTCCAAACTTTCCTAATTTTAAAGCCTCGTCTGCTATTTCATTATTATACGCCTGATAAACTCTTATTGTTTTATCATCAAATACAGCATAAATATTTCTTTCTTCTTCTTTTTTCATAATTATTCCTTTCATTCAATATCCTCATTTGTAAAATCACATCTCTTCAACTGCTCCATTGCATGTTCTCTTATCATTTCTTCATCACTTTGTAATAATAATTCCAATTTTTTTCTTTTCGCCTTAGGAGTATTAATATCTCCCCAAAAGCAAAACAGCATTTTCTCACTAATGCAAAATTATCATCCCAACGGTATTTTTTTCAAAATTTGAAATTGCTAATTCATAAAGACATTCTACCGTAGACGGTAACTCCATTTCCATGAAGTAAATAGCAATATCTTCGTGTTTTTCCATGCCATTCTTCTTTTGTTAATTTGCATAAAATATCAACAAATTTTTTTCACTGTATAATTCGAACATGTAAATTGCTGAAATTAAAATATCTACGCTGTGTCCATTTTTTTCATTATATGCTTTTTTTCCAACTCTGTTTTTTTATACTCTATTCTTTCATCATCATTTTTTTAAAAAAATTCCTTTTTGTAATTGTTGAAAACTTATTTGTTTTTTTATATTCTTTCCACATCAAATTTTTCCAATTTTTTTCAAGATTATTTTTTTCCATTTTTTTATTATTTCCTTGTATAATATAGTTACATTATACAAAGGCTCCTTGTTTAACATTTATCTGTTTATATAAGATTAAAGTTTATAAAAAAATTATCCCTACCCATTTTTTTATTTGATTGGACACACTCCATATATAAAAAAATAATATTTTTTTATATAAAAATTACCAATCTATTACTTTCTCTGAACGCAATATGTCCAAAAAAACTTTTTTTCTTAATTCTAAATTACCGTCAATAACCTCATCTAATAAATCTTTTTTTCTATTAATGACCAATGAAATATCCCTGGAAGATACTCAGAAAGATAAATTGTTCTAAAGTTTATATTTGGATCGATAATCTCAACTTCACTTTCTGAATAAACATATAATCCACTATATTTATCTGTCATACCCAAAAAAAGTGTTTGATTTCTTTCTTCATCCCAATAAATACCAAAAAAATTTCTGCAATTTCATCTCCATTTCTATCTCTTTTTATTATTCTCATTTTACATCCCTTCCTTAGTTTGAAATATTTTTATTTGGATTAAGTATATTTTTTTATTATTTTTGGTAAATTTCATTTTAAACTTTCTCTATGGTTTCGTTGTATTGACAATGTATTGTTATTTTTTTGTTCATATTTGGTAATATGTCCTAACGCAAAAGCAACAATTTCTCACTAAAAACTTTCTATCCAACTTTCATAAAAATTCTTCTTGCTCTTTAACACTGCCAATTTTTTTAATTCACTATCATAATCAAAAGATATCTACTACATCATTTAAAGTTGCTTGTTTTCCCCATTTGTAATTTATACGCCTTTTGTCCCTCCAAATTCTTTTTGCATTCCAGAAGGATAAACATTAATAACCGAAGCATTACAAAGTAAATAAATGTTTTATTTTAATTCTAATTTTTTTCGTAATTCTACAACAGAATCAAATATATTATCACTTTTTTTGAAAAAAATATACCATATTTTTCAATTTCTATTTTTCAAATTAATTTCATCTTCAATTTCTAATAAAAAAATAGTTTACTTTTTTCTACTTTTTCCATTGTTTAAAATTTCAATATTTTTGTATTTCTATATTATTTTCTTCTTTTTTTCCAAAAACTTTTCCATTGTAATCACCCTTATATTCTAAAAAGTTTTTCAGTCCATCATAAATAATTTTCTATTTTTCATTCTAATATTTTTAACATAAAAATTATTATAAAATTTCTATAATATATGGAAATTTTTTTCAATATTTAAATCTAAATAAAAAAACTGTACTTTCTATTATTCAAAAAAACCAAGTACAGTTCAAATTTATTATTTTTTTATAAGTTAATCTTTATCACAATCATCATTATCCTTATCTTGATGTTCTTCATACTCGTCATATTCGTCATACTCATTAACTTCACTAGGATCTTCACCATGATAATCTTTTTTTGTTAAAATCATTTTTTTCAATTTTTTTATATTTATCCATCCAAGACATTCAAAATCACTTCTTTCGTATTTAAAATA
>BNJV01000656.1_pt1 | contig 39141 bp, 49 predicted proteins | sample 8540591 | NCBI WGS metagenome assembly BNJV01 (sample SAMD00202457, study PRJDB9452) | human saliva metagenome | host: Homo sapiens
TTTTGTGTCATATTTAGTCTTCTCTTGTGAGTAAAAATGGCTCAGTAGGAAAAGGGGGCTCCTAGTAGGAAAAAGGTGGGGATTATGCATATAGGTTTTTGATTCTGAATAAAAAGAAACTTTTATCTTGCACTCCTCTAAGATTACTTCTGAATAACTTTGACTTTTTGAGTTGAATGACTCTGCTGCCGCATTAGATGTTCTATTGTTGTAGAAATTAAGTATATCATCATAGTGCTCATAGAATGTGGCAGCAATAACATTGAAAGAATGGAATCCAGCCTCTTCCACTTTATTGTACCATTTAGCCATTGATAGCCTTGCAGCGTCCTTGATGGTATTCTTGGCGAAAGATCGTTCTCAGAGAATGACACAACCCATAGGCAGTCTTAAGCTTTGGATACTGTTTGAAGAGTATCTTAGCTCTCTGCTTCTGTGAGTCTGTCCATTTCTCAGAAGACTTGAAGAGAAGGTATCTACTTCTGACCAGCAATTCTTTCTTCGTATCTCCATTCTCAAAGGTACAAGGCTGATATTTCTTTCCCATAAGTTTGGCTTCTTCCATTTCGTCATTTGCCTCCTGTATGGCTTCCCCGACGATAGTCTATCCTCATTTGCTGTACGGCATCACAGGCAAAGCTTTTGGATATGAAACCTGTCAATTACACGTTTAGCCCAAGTTTCTAACACCCACTTTCGCCTATTTCTTGCAGTCACCGTACTCTCCTCGTTTTCTTATGGACTCTGTGTCCTACAATTTTATTCTTTTTGTATGGTGAGTGTTTTAAGTTCAACTTATCGTATATCTGTTTTGCTTTGCTTCGAAGGACTACTACATTGGCGCATCTCGATGTTCTCACCTAATGGATTCTTCCCTTTTGTTGTGACGAGCTTCTGGGTGCTCATGCGTCGTACAATCTCGGTCCAGTAACAGGATTCTCCTTCTCGTTTTAATTGACAACGGATGGTGTTTACCACCCAGTAGGCTAATAAACCGAAGAAAAGGTGTGCGTCGCTTCGCTCATCTTTCTGATGATAGATTGGACGGAGATTGAGATCATTCTTTAGTTGCCTGTTTGCACATTCTATCTCACGAATGAGATTGTAGTATTCCCATGTCACGCTCAGAAAGTGTCCTGACATTGCTGCGGAGGAAGTGAGACTCGTGACCGGACTCCATTACGAGAGAGGTCTTTTATCTCCCAGTCCTGCGCAGCATCTGCTTGCTTTCTTCTCATCTTTTATGTAGCTTATCTGATAGAACTTTTCGCTATAGATGGGTACTTCTGTATGGCACGTCCTGTACGTTCAACAACCTTTTCATAGGTTTTGGTTCCACCTTTCTTGGAGATTCCATCGTTTATCCTCTGCAGTTCCATCTCAAAACGCTCTCTCCAGACTCTGTTCATGGACGACTCTGTCATAGCTTTCGAAGGAGATGTTGTTCGAGATAATAATCCTTGTCATCTTCTGTCTTAACCTCTTTCAGCGTTATTTTCTGCCGACGGGCATCCATTACCGTAACACTCTTGTTATCATCACTGAGCGTATAGTCCTTCATCTTTGTACGGGATACGCAGAGATAATTGTAACCTTTTTCTTTGATCAGCTCCAAGTTCTCTTCCGTGGCAACACCGCATCCATGACAACGAGCGTATCTTTTGTCCGTGATGGATTCCTCTTTGCTAACGTATCAACTCATAGTTGAGGCCGAGACTTAGGGTCTGCTGTATTACCCTCAGAGATAGAAGAATAACGTATAAAACCTTCTTTATTGATACATAGTAGCAAGTACAAGTAGCTTACAGTCAGAGCGTTTTTCTTTCTTTTGATCAGTGAACTTGGTACTTTGCTGTTACGCTTGCTGCCCCTCGAAATAGAAGTTGGTTAAGTCGAAGAGCATCAACATGTTGTCTATATTAAAGAGATCGTCAGTAACGTTGCACAGATGACGCTCTAACTGTTCCTTTAGTTCATATAATTTGTCAGTGACTTTTATACAGAGAATTGATTCCTGGTGTCCAGCCAGGAACTCCACTATAAAGTTCACCAGCAGCCGAGTTATCACGCAATAATAATAAGACGAACGTTCAGAAACAGCATATACTGTGCGAACAATCAATGCCCGACAAAGCTGTGTGTATTGTATTCTCCGTCCAGCCGTTTTTACGCAGGAAACCCTCTACGTGCAGTTTGTCTATCGTCTGCTTGCAGAGCCACTCAGCACCGACATTCCTTGCGTTAGTATATTTTGCCGTCTCAAGGTCAACGTAGTTCTCATATTTCTCTCAGCGACTTCTGCCTTCCTTGTTAAACCTATCAATTCCACCTTCGTTCTCCATACGGCTCCACCATTCATCAGCCTTTGCCTGTTCAATAGGAGTAAGTCCGTCAAGATGTTCCTTGAAAAGCGAGGGTGTACTTCTGTTTTTGAAGCGTTCGGTAAGTGCGTATGCAATTTTTTCGAACCTGTACTGGCTGTAAGTGAAGGTTCGATCCGATGTTCAGCAGAATTAGCGAGATGTACATGACCCTGCACGTCACGATATGACTCCTTGATGCGATAATAAGGAGCCATGTCGCCTGTTGCAGGGTTGAATCGTGTCTGTACATTTTGCGTGCATGAGTGCAAAGTAACAAAACAATTTTGATATGACGGTGTCCTACAAATCAGATTTTTACTCCTCGTTACAATACCCTATGCTTGATTATCAGTCTTTTATGAAATTAATACTACATAAAACATCCCGAAAAATTTATGAAAAATATTTTTGCCGGTTAAACTTGGGTTAGCCTTTGGGAAGCAGTGGCGTACTATCTTGCGCATACTATCAGATAAATCAAGTGTCACCTCTTCGACCTTCTCACGTTTTTGATCATCTATCCTGTCAAATACCTCACATACCTTCTCAGCCTTTGTACCTGCAACGACAGCGACCAAACAGCCTTTCTTGCCATGTTTGTCCCGATTGGTTTACTATCGTATAAAGTTCTCCGTTGGAGAGAGCCGTCTCGTCTATGGCAAGATTTGGACCGATATTATCAGAAAACAAAAAGCCACTCCTCGGCGTGCTTTAACTGACCCAATCCCTATAACCACTAAAGTAGGGATATTCAGAATTTTTCTAACTAATTGTTTGTCAGTGTAATATATTATTTATACCTTTTACATAAAAATCCCCGAACGACCCTTCACGGGCAGAATCGGGGAAAAAAATTTTTAAAAACGTCGTGAAGATACAAAAATTCTGATATAACACCAACTTTGCCCTTTACAGAGTTTTGATTTTTTTACAGAGCTATCGTGACAGCTTTGCAAAAAGCGAACTTGGACGTATCCATTCCCAGCTCCCCACTTAAGGAGTTGGCAGCAGCATGTACGAGTCGTAGCCATAAGAGCAAGCGGGGCAAAAAGCCTCTTTTTCGTGTGAGGGAGAAATAGCCCTGATGTTCCTCAAGTCATACACAGGTCTGTCTGACGATGGCTTGATAGAGATGCTTAACGGAAGCATCCACATGCAGATGTTCTGTGACGCTCTGATAGACCCTTCCTGTCCCATTAGGGATGGAAAGATTGTAAGTGCCATACGCAACCGTCTTGCCCGTCTTCTTGACATAGACAGCCTTCAGGGGCATATTGTACGCCAAATGGAAAGACAGCCTCAAGGACAAGGACCTATGCCTGACGGATGCGACCTGTTATGAGAGCTACCTGCGCTTCCCGACAGACATCAAGCTACTCTGGGAGTGTTGCCATTGGCTTCACAAGCTGCTCGTCTCCGAGTGTAAGCACCTGTCGGAGCGTGTTCCGAGGAGCAAGTATAATGATGTTGACAAGGCTAGGCTTGCATACGCCAAGCAGCGCAAGCACACAGCATCATCCACGCGCAAGCTCAGGAGAAGACTTCTGAAACTGCTCTCCAAACTTCTTTCTCAGTGGTACCGTCTTTGCAAATTGTATAGCCCTTGTATCAGCCTGTCGGCAGAACAGGAAAAGCGTCTCTCCGCCATACGTGCCGTATTCCGCCAACAGTCAGCCTTGTTTTCAGGCAAGGAAGTCAGGCACCGTATTGTTAGCATCGACCGTCCCTACCTCCGTCCCATTGTCAGGGGCAAGGAAAACAAGCGTGTGGAGTTTGGGGCAAAGGTCAACAACATACAGATTGACGGCATATCATTCATAGAACACCACAGCTTTGAGGGCTTTTCAACGAGGGTGTCCGTCTTAAGCAATGTATTGAGTATCAGGAATCTCTGACGGGAGTCAAAGTTAAGCGTGTCGGTGCCGATTCCATATATGCCAACAATGCCAACCGGACAATGTGTACGGAAAAAGGCATAACGACCTGTTTCGTCAGAAAAGGTCCCAAACCCAAAGAAGAATCTGAATGTCTCAGGACGGCGAGAAAGATTATCGGAAACCTCAGAGCTACGGTAATGGAGGGCAGCTTCGGGAATCAGAAACAGCACTATGCCGTTGGGCGAATCAAGGCACGTAACATGTTCAGCGAAACATTACTGCTCTTCTTCGGAATCCATACGGCTAATGCCGCCATTCTTGCCGCAAGGCAGATGGCTAGGGACATGAAGAAGGTGGCTTGATAAAAAGATAAGGTGATTTATATCCATCCATAGGCAGGTGTGGAAGGGGCAGGTATGCCCATACGGCTCAATATTTGAGATTTTTGAGCAGAAAACACTGCAAATTCTTTTTCTAGGAGCTTTTCTAAGAAAAAGAATCCAGTTTTTGAATGCTCTTGGCAGGTTCAAGAGTGAATTAACTGAAATTCCCTATTTTAGTTTGTTGTCACTTTTAATATTTCATGTATCTTGCTGAGATATAATAAGCTAAAGCAATTAGTGTAAATGATAGGAATGACAGGAAAATAAGTTTAAGATATCTCTCTGCAAAAACGAGGTTGCCCTATTAATTTTAAGCTTTTCCTGCAAGTATGGAAATAATTAGAAGTCTCACAATATCATGCCACACACTGAGAAAGTGTAGAATAGACATGACCAATATCACCCTAATATTCAATATCCTTCTCAATAGGTGAAAAATGAAATATATCAAATCTCAATCATCTTCCTACGAAGTTACAAAGTGGTTATCAAATGAAAGTAGGAAGATAAACATTTCGTTTTCTTCCTACTCGTTACTTTTATGATTTACTAGCTCGTAATGGATAAATCGATAATTCATTCTGAGGTTTCCTTTATTGGAAACATAGTATTCTTCTGCATCTATGAGCTTCCGTCAGAAAGTTTGCTTTCATCAACCAGTCTTGGAACAGGACATAGAAAAATTTGTTAGCCCGGAAAACGTGGGTAATCTTAACATACGTTGATGTATCTTATGTAGATAATCAGTATCTTTATTGTCCATATAATTAGGTATGTGAACAGCCCATGCTCCTATTTTTAAGTGCAGGCTCAATATCTTCTGTAAAAGAATCACCAACCGTAAGTAATTGTCCTGATTTTACGCCAAACTGTTTACAAAGTCGTCTGTAGGGCATCAGATGTTTTTCTGATACGATAACAATGTCATCAAAGTATGGTCGTAATCCCGAACGTTGAAACTTGTTTTCCTGGTCAAGTAATTCTCCTTTTGTAAACACAATCATTCGGTATCTACCTGTGTCACGAACTTTTTAAGAGTTGCTTTAACACCATCAAAAGGGTGCCCAGGTAGTCGTAACAACTCCTTGCTAACCTCAACGAGTTTGTCCGATGTCATTTCCTTTACATTTCCGTGACTGATTTTGACCGCATTCTCTATTAGTGATAACATGAAAGCCTTACTCCATAACCAAGAAGTGGTATGTTGGCCTGTTCAGTGGCGCGGAGAGCATGAGACACTTCAGCAGCAGAAGCATAAGGGGCAAGAATCTCACAGTACTCTTTTCCATTGTATTAAAGTAGGTCTGACTACCCCACAATGTATCGTCAGCATCAAATGCTATAAGTGAAATCTCCGTCATAAGCCTTAAAAATTAGATATTATTGTTATCGTGAACATTCTTTTTCTTCATTGAACCTTGTCCAATGAAGGCTTGTCGTGAACAGTAAATGATAAAAATCCTTTTCAAAAATAATAATCCTCCTTTTCTTTTTGCAGCAAAGATAGTCTTTTTCTTTATTGCAATTTTTGATGACTTTTTACTGGTATAACTACTATTTTCACGTTTATTAATATGTGCGAATAGTTTATATTTATCGATAAAACTAATCTAAGTGTTAATAAGTATGATTTTATAAAAAGAATTTATCAACCTAAAAATGTGGTTCTTCCGTTAAATGGATAGATATCTCTGATTAGTTATATAAAAAGCTGGTATTATGTATCTTTGTAGTGACCAAACTTCAAGAACATGAATACCAGCATAATGCAAAACGCCTTAGGCGTCTCCCAACAAGATTGTCAGAATCTGCGCTACGAAGGTAATAACTTAGTTTTAGAAATCAAACTCCAAAGGAAAAACTTTGCTGTCCTGTATGTGGAGTCATAATATTAATCGTAACGGCAGTCATATTCGTCGCTTTGTAAGTGTTCCCTATAGGTCTGAGCAAGACTTATATAGACATGCGTGTACAGCGTATTCAATGTCACGACTGTGGCTGTATCAAACAAGAAAACGTCGACTTTGCGAAAGGGAAACGCCGGCACACAATAGCCTTTGCGAATATGGTGCTTGACTTGTCTCGCTTTGCTACAATCCAGGACATATCATGGTTTCTTCAGGTATCTTGGGATGAAAAGTCGTAATATACAGATGGAGTTTCTGCAGTCGAATTACTCCAACCCAGACCTTTCTACTTTAAGACGTATTTCCATTGATGAGTTTGCCACTCATAAGGGGCATGTATATAAGACCATAGTTGTAGATTTGGATAATGGTCATATTGTTTATGTCGGTGATGGCAATGGGAAGAATGCCCTTGATGGTTTCTGGGACCGTCTCGGCAAGGACAAAGAACATATACAAGCAGTATGTACAGACCTTTCTGCAGCATATACAAGATCTGTAAGTGAGCATCTTCCCAATGCAGCACTTGTAGTAGACCACTTTCATGTAACCAAGCTTATGAACGAAAAGCTGGACTTGCTAAGAAGACAGTTATGGCATGTGGAAAAGGACGTCAACAAGCGTAAAGTAATCAAAGGAACACGTTGGTTGTTGCTTAGAAATGGAAATGATATTTTTGATCATGCACACAGAAATAGACTGGAGAACGCCCTAAGCCTAAACCGTCCGCTAATGATTGCCTATTATCTCAAAGAAGATCTTAAGGAAATATGGAATCAGGGTAGTAAGCAAAAGGCTAAAGCTGTGTTGGATGAATGGGTAAAGCAAGCTATAGATTCCAAAATACAGCCATTAATGAAAATGGCGTCAACTATTAGAGCATACAAGACATATATATTAGCATGGTATGACCATTATATAACAAACGGAACTATAGAAGGAATTAACAACAAAATAAAGGTTTTGAAAAGACAGATATATGGGTTCAGAAATGAAGAATACTTCAAATTAAGACTATATGCACTGCATGATAGACGTTCAGCATTTAACGGAAGAACCAAAAATGTAGTGTCATGTCAGATTTATATCTAATAATATTATGAAAAAATTTGATTATCTCAAATATTTTAATTTTCTTTGCGTTCGCTTTCAATCTGAAAGGTGGATGTATCTGAAAAATAATTTCATGAATATTACTTTCAAGAGCAACCACAAAAATTTATCATATCAAAAACGATGGAACGTAAACTGCTAACAATTGCATTATTATCATCTACTTGTGGAACTAGTCAGATAGCTGATGCACAATCATTGAATTCAGATAAAGATAAGCCAAATGTTATTATCATATTGGCCGATGACCTTGGTTATGGGGACTTGGAATGTTATGGTGCGAAAAACGTTAAGACACCTAATGTCAATCGGTTGGCACACTCAGGAATCCGTTTTTGAATGGACATGCTGTTGCAGCAACAAGTACTCCTTCACGTTATTCACTTCTCACAGGTGAATATGCATGGAGACGTAAGGGACAGACGTCGCAGCGGGAAATGCTGGTATGATTATCAAAAGCCAAGTCAGTTTACTATGGCAGACATGTTTAAGAGTTGTGGTTACGCAACTTGTGCTATAGGGTAAGTGGCATCTTGGACTGGGCGATAAAGGAGGTGAACAAGATTGGAATGCCCCTTACCAGAAGCATTAGGCGATATCGGTTTTGATTATCATTATATTATGGCTGCAACTGCAGATCGTGTTCCTTGTGTTTTTATTGAGAATGGATGGTTGCAAGCTATGATTCCACTTCCAATTGAAGTTTCATACGTGAAGAATTTTGAAGGTCGAACCAACAGGACGAAATAATCCGGATCTACTTTTACAATATATGCAATCCATCATAGCTATGATATGTCAATCGTCAATGGAATTGGTAGAATTTGGATATATGAGTGAGGAGGAAAGGCACTTTGGAAGGATGAAAACCTCGCAGATTCAATGCTCCACATGCCATGAAGTTCATGGAGGATCGCAAGAAACACCTTTCTATGTATTTTGCAACAAATGATGTTCACGTCTCGATTTCCACATAAACGTTTTCGTGGTAAAAACGCTGTGGGATTAAGAGGTGATGCAAATTGTTCAATTTGATTGGACAGTTGGTCTGATAATGAAGAAATTGCGTGAATTACAGATAGCTGATGAAACACTTGTAATTTCTCACTAGTGACAACGGGACCTGTAGTTGACGACGGCATAAAGATAGAGCTAAAGAATTGCTAATGGACATGGTCCAGCAGGACCTTTCCGTGGAAATAAATAGAGTGCATTTGAAGGTGGAAACAGCTGTGCCATTTGTTGTTTCTTTATCGTGAAATTAAAGGGAGGTGTTGTTTTCAAGGCGCTTTATGGAGTCAGATCGATCTCATTTCTTCATTATACTCGCTTATTTGTGCACGATTCCGAAAGGTAGTGTGCCAGATAGCCGTAATTATCTCCCAACTCTGTTAGGTGGTGATTTCAAAGGTCGTGACTATGTTATTGGACAATCAAACACCCATGTTCTATCTGTTCTTACTTCTCAATATCGGTATATTGAGCCAAGTAATACCCTAAGATGATTCAGTGGGGACCTAAAATAGAAACTGGTAATCTACCCTGTTCCACAGTTATATGATATGATGGTAAGTCCGTATGAAAACAAATAATATCGCTACAGAACATCCGGAAGAGGTAGCACGTATGCAAAGCTTTATGTTAGAGAACGAAAGAGATAGATAGCTTATTTGTAGAGCAATATTCTTGTTCTTAAGTTTGATGATTGCTATTATTGTTCTTAAAGGTAAAGTTTAACTACATAACAAATCATTTGTTTAAAGTGGTCTCTATTGACCTATTATCAATTACCTTAATTCCGCAGCGTAAAATCTTTTAAAAGTAACTCCAAGTGTCTGAGAAACAAAGTTCTCAAAAAATACTTGGATATGTCAGAAATTTGGGTCTTCAGAATTTGGAGTGATGCTATGATATCCTTTGTGCCACTTGTTAGTAAAGAAGATTTGCAAACAGTTCATTATAAGCACTTTGTAGCGTGTATAACCCATGTAGTACAATAATAACTTTCGTAACCTTTTAAATTAGTACTTTGTATTCTTTAATATCAGTAAATAAAGGAGCTGTAAAAAGTATATAACTTATAAAAGTTATTGATTATCAGACATTAAACAATATCACTCCAAATTCCTGAAGAACCAAAGTGGTATGGTTTTGTATCCAACAAGGTTGATATATGCATTAAAAACTTAAAAAGCAGAGTTTAACCAAATCACCGCAGACATAATGCTATAAAGACCTCCCTCAGAACCACTAATTGTGAAACCAAGACCATAAGAGTAATGTAAATTGACAATTTGAAAAACTAAATCAGCTTTCCATCCTATTGCCTCAAAGTTAAAAAGGGGCATAGATACCTGAAGGAGTGGTAATTCTTTATATCTACAAAGTTCCAGTCCCATATTACTTAGAATGTCTAAGAAATTAACATGTTTTTATGGGATACAGACACTTCATCCATTGGGTGGGCTGAAAAGAATATTCCTTGATTATCACCGAATTTATATTGTCCTTGATTATCGAACATATTTACAGTATTTCCTAAATATCTTCCACCTTCTGGGATAAACTTTCCGTCTTTAGCAGAGTTGACTCTTTTCATCTCAATAGACGCCCTGTCCCTTGTTTCCAACCCATCCTTTTCCGTTAGGGGGTCAATTATTCTAATTGAATTTCCACCACCATATATAAGGGGTGGTCCGTACATATTCTCCAATGAATCCAATTCCCATACCAAATACTTGCAATAGGATTCAAGTACCATGCACTCATATTATACAAATCATGTACGACCCCATTCCAATTGCTCCAAAAATTATAAATGATTGTATTCCTCCCATCTATAGCAGCTGGTCACTTGCAGTCCAGAGACGATAGCTGCCGAAGCCACTAACAATACCAGGCATCTCTGTCCTTAAAGTTTTTATTTGCTAATATTAATATCTGAAATAGTCGGTCGTAGAGGTTATATATACTAATTCTTGTGTTGTATTTAAATATTTGAGAATAAAATAAATTGAGTATGAATACGTGGCTTTTCCACAAACTTTTATTCTCCGCCACCTATATTAAATTGCAAGGAATCTCTTTTAGTATTGACCCCAATATGTATAACCTTTTATATCTGAAAAATCACAGTGGAGTAACAGGTGGATAGATGTGCAAGCTCTGCACTTAATTATATACGGAAGAATCTGATATTGATCACTAAGCCAGAAATTTAAATCACGACCATTACTGCTAATAATCTCATATTATCCATATAATTCTTTTTCAAATCATACATAGTTGTATTGAAAGACTTTTATAGTATCAATTTCTATTTCACGAGCAATAAAGCTATACTTCCAAGTATTATATCAAAAATCTTCCTTGTGCATGACTACATAAAAAAGCAACAAATACAAGAAAAATAAAACACTTACTTAACATAATCTTCTAGAATCTTTTTGTGTATTGAATGTATTTAAAGCTATCATCATCTTTTGAAAGTATATTTGGAACTTAATGGAAGAATTCTTAAATTTTTCTGTATAATAACGCAGCCAACATCACCCTATGTCCTCTTGTCTGTCTTGGATTTCTAGGATTAGTATATGATCCTGAAGGATAACTTACATCATAATAACTTTCTGGATGATTATGAGTTTAGTTCTTTTTATGTCATCCCAGTACCTAACATTCCATCTAATAAAATTAACAGCATCTTCTGAGCCATTTTTGATGGCTTGTTGTTAAGGAAATCAATAGCATTATTTTTATGAACGGTTTTGATATGCAACTTCCATTCTGCTGCAGCAGTATTCTCTGAAAGCGAACTCCTGCAAATATCTCGTGAAACCATACTTACCATTATTAATTCCATAGAAATCACCATTCTTATCTGGACACTTTAGTTTCTCGCTCACTCAACTGCGCGTTATAGTTTGTGAAAGGGAGTTCTAAAAGAAAAGTTCCTTTCCCCAGTAATAGACGATATTTCTTTGTTTCATACTTACTCTTCAGGGTACTTTTGTAGAGACAGATTTATTGCTATCTTTACCTATATAATTAATCTTTTGAACAACTCCATTTCCTACATCCATATTCCATATATCCATTCCAAACAAATCAACTGGATTTTATCGGGTTATCCATGCAATATATATAGCGAGCTCGAATAGTTAGGGTACTTTCTCAGCTAACGGATCCACACACATCCATCTTCCCAGCACAGCATCATAGTGGCGTGCACCATAATCATACCAATCCAATCGTGCATATGATCAAGTTCCTTGCCGTTGTACTTGTAAGGTTGTGCGCCTCCGCCTGTACTCTCACCCATCAGTCCACCAAAGGCATAGTAATGATTCACTTGTTCCACTTGTCCATGCTCATCTATCACTACACGGTTGTTTCCAAGAGTGGTCCTGCAAGTAGTAATGGTATGTTGGAGTGGAATTTGCAAGTGTGATGTATCCCATGTCGGTAAGAATCTTGCTTAATTGTCCATTCTCGTAAATCATATTTCCACAGTAATCGGTTTTCAACGTTAAAGCTACATTAGTAGATTGAGGCGGAACGATGCTGCCCATAGGTACAAAGAGGTTAGTCTTCGAGGTTTTATAGGTGACAGAGAATTTACGTCCTAGCCGTCCAAAAAGGTTAGTTGTTCCATATGTTTGTATTTTTAAATTATTAGTTTCTGCAAATATAAAAACTAATTTTAGAAATCAAAAGTTTGAATACCTGCACATTACACTCTAATAACAACCAACATACACTCCGACTAAATGTCTGTGCAAGTGTAGTTTTGGATTTACATCTATAATCTCTCTCTAAATCGGAGAGTTTATCAACTTTATCACATTTTAACATAGTATTATAACACGCAGACAGCCGAGCAAGAGGAGGAATACCCTTGTGGATATTCCTCTTGCCCATCAGTGATCTCGCATGCTCGAACCATGCAACAGTAAAAGTGTTGTGCTCTACCAGCTGGTGAGCTAGCTTGAATCTCGGCAAGCTTTCAGAAAGCTTGAGTGCAAAAGGTAATAAGATTTTCTGATTAATCCAAATTATTTGTAACTTTTTCTTTTTCTTTTTAGAAAATGACCTTGTGCAAAGGCGAAGGTTTTATATGTAACCAAGATGTGATGTTATTTTGAGTAGTGCGAAAGTATAAATTAATAACGTCATGTTACAAAGATTTCAGCACATGGTACACTATATATCTCAGTTTTCCTGTATTTCACTCAAGTTTCCTGTATGCTGTGTATTAGATATGCAGTATCACGCAATCTTTGGAGCTCATCTTTTCATTCCTTGAATCGAAAGCTCCAGAAATAGATCATCTGAAATGATTCAACCTCACTAGTCCTTCTAACAGCAATGTGTGATGGTTATCTGACTTAGATGACTAGCTATTAACTTTGTAGCACAACTGAGTCCCCAATATTGATTCTTTATTACAGTGAACATGCATACTTTCAATCGTTCTCAGACTCTACCCTTATTGGCAACATGATTTCGCCACTTGCTTTTGGGACCTCTACACCAGTCAAATCTCAGGGTAGAAGAAACAACCCAACATAATTTTATTCATTCAGTGGTAGATGACTTTGTGGGATGGCAAGACACGTCGCTCTCGCCTTTTGCTGGACTTCCTGATTGCACTGCTAGAATGCAGTACGACACACCGAACATGAAAAAGACTCGCAGCAGGAGGGTATGATGTCGACCTGTGCGTACCCTGGCCGACACCCATCAGCTCACCTGCAAGATGCTGAGTTTGTTGACGGGTAGGAATATGGTACTCGACACCGCGTAACGAATTGGACTTTACATGTCGCGACCAGATGACAGATGGGAACGAGGAAGGTGGCACACCGCCGGACTGGAATTGATGGTATGTCACAGCACAAGAAAGTGGTATTGCTGGGTCCACCACAAAAGCCCTTATCCTTTGTTCTAATAACTTCTAAAGGATGCCGGTTATCACACTCCCATCCATTGTGACAGCAAGAAGCTCACTGGGGCTGTACCGATACTCCGGGAGAGAACCCTGTCATTTGCGGCTTTGAAACGAACATTACGGGCACCGCTGCTGGTGCCAGGATTAGCAGCTCATCTCAGCAGAACGCAACTATGGTTTCACGGAAGGATGGAAGCCAACACTCGTTCGGCTATACCTGGTTTGGAACATTATTGGGGTACGTGAGTGCAACCTGGAAAGCTTTAATGAGAGCTGTACGAGTTTGGAAAAAGCTAAAATACAACCAACCTTTTCTATCTGTGTATGTCTCATTATGCCAGTACATGTTCCCATTGATAGAGATATGTGTGTGCCCAACATCGAGCACGTGGACTCTCAGAGAAAGAGGCTGCTTACTGCCTCATTGATAGCAGGAATGACAAAAGTTCATGACCTCATGGACTGATAGAAAAGAGCCTACTCAATCGCGAAAACAATTATTATCTTTTATGAGGAGTAATGGTGGGACTCGCTCGTCATCATATTGGAGATGGCGAACTCTACACCCCAGAATGCACTGCTCAAAAGCGGCAAAGGTTCGACTTTATGAAGGAGGAATAAGAGTACCTATTGTGAGATGGAAGAATGCTGTCAGATACTGTTCTCATACACCCTATTGTTATAGACAGACCTCTATCCAACTTTACTTTCTATGGCGCATCAAAACTTGTCACGTACCACAAACTATCGATGGGCGGGACATCTGCCCCCTCTCCTTCGTGCAAGCAACAAAGGCTCGAGCAGTCCTGACACTCGTGTGGGAATTATCCTAATATGTGGGATGGAAGGCCAGGCGTCAGCCTCGAATTGTGCGGTGTCGTGAGGGAAAAGTGGATTCGATCTATTTCCTATCGATGCAGGTCAGAAAGAACTTTATGACCTGTCGAACGGACCTATCCTGAAACTACAACGCAGCCTCCCGCTCATCCGCAGGTCAGGTCGCAGAACTGCTCTACTCGCCACCTTACATCACAACTGCATGAGAATGAAAGCTCTAAAGCCTGCCATTGTAAATTCTAGCGAGTAATAATAAACTAGCTCGTTGTGAGGTGGCAATAACAAATCTTGCTCGACTGAAATAGACCTTTATCATCTAATAAACATCTTCCACAATTCTGGTAATCTGCGCAGAATACAACAGTGGAGTCTATCACGAGATGCTATTCTTGTGACATTACTCCACACAATTGGTGCGGAGCGTGACAGACTATGGTGCGGAGGTGTGAACACCAATGGTGCAGGTGCCCCACCCTGCCAATGGTGCGAACTGATAAACACACGGTTGCAGCATGTTATCGTGCGTGTGCAGGAACATGTCTGTGCCTGTGGCTGCACCAATACGGTATAAAGCTAGTATCATCTGAATCGCTTACTTCTTAACTTTGACTAAATTTGAAAGGTACTACATGGTGATCCTTCTATTCTGCAAGGTTTGCGCGTGAAAGGTTTGCCAGCCGCACCAACGGACTGCACGAGAGACGATGAACGGGAGACGACAGAACCAGAATTGTGTTAGGGCGGTATTGCATTCTGCCTCAGCAGGATATTAAGCTACCATCAGCACCTGCAACCTCGAAAGCCAACAAGGTGATTACCTATAGCAGAAAGTGACTGCGCATGAGTAAATAGAATTCAAGTGCATTATCTGTATCAACACAGAATGACAGACTTACTCTTCAGATTCAATCATGTAATCATAGCTATGATGCAACGCTTGTAAACCAAGGCGTTCTCCAACAGGCTTTTTATTGGTATAATGAACATCTAAGGAGTCACCTACATCAGTCTGTTACAGCCATCCACGTATTACGTAATGTTAAAGCATACGACGCTGTGAGTCACATGAAAAACGATAGTATGAAGGACGATTTTAGACTGAGAGCTGTCACTGAAGTAAAATGGTAATTCGGGATTATGGAAGAACTGACGCCAACTCTTCTCCAACATAGAGAAAAAGTCGTTCGTGTAGTCCGTGCTATGCATTTGACTCACTCTTGATACCAGACAACTCCCTTGATCGAATAACCTTTAAAGGTAACATACCTGCTTCAAACATATAAGTTGGTGCAAAGGATGACGCTGCAAAGGATTCTCATCACTCTGACATTCTGTAAAAGCTCGCTCACGTGCCCATTTCATTCCATAGTCACCATGGTACCAATCACGCAGAATAGCTGGCATCCGTTCCTCCAAAGTATGGCGATCTATCCATGACTCTGTCGTCGTTCCACAACAGCATTACAGATAATACCTACTAGGGCCCTTGCAAGCTATCGGCTAGCTTCTTTCCAAAGTGATAGCCACAGCTGAGAAGCCACTCAAAGACTCACGAGAGCAGTTACGCCATGGTCCGATACGAAGATACTACGACGATTAACAGAGTACAGCACCAGCTGACCATTTTACAGCAGTTGTTGGATAAATTGCCGACATATTAAAAAGGTGTAAACAAGTTTGACTATCAGCCTCATCTAAATCTTGCTTTCTACTCTGAACAGCATTAACAGGTAATTCCATATTCGATTGTCCTGAACAGATTAGCCATCACTGACGTAGATATCCTTAAGCGTAAGTTTCTGTTTCTTCGTACTTATCATTGCTTTATAAGTGCCACTGCAGACTTCTGACTGAAAGAGGCTCTCCACTTCCCGGCATCGTCTGCAAATAAGAGAGGCGCGTCCATTGAAATTTACCTCTAACCATTTCTCCGTATTTTTCACAAAAACAATTGGTCTGCCACGCTGAACAACCATGCCATCTGAATACAATGGCGAAAGCGAAAGTCCTCCATAATTACCTGTCAGAGCACCATATACGGTCTCAGCATTATCTTTTGCACCTTCAGCATTCGGATGAATCGATCTGCAAGAAGGTCAGGACGACTATATAAAGGCGTATAAGTCGATCAACGATGTTCGTGTAGCAGTCGCAACTTTGTCGAATATGTTTGCACGAGATCTTCGTGCTAATCACGTGTACCACTCTCAAAACGAGGATGGCGGGTCAAAGATGGTGACATAAGACAAATCCAAATCTTGCCTTTGTAGATTTGTCTGCGAAAAACTGTCAATCAGTCGGATGTAATCCAGCATTAAAATCATCACTATGTTCTGACGAGTTGCGTGGGATCGGTATCATTGAGTCCAAGGTGAATAACAACTAGGTTCTGCCTTGAAGTCCAAAGCTCTTATATTCTTTTTGTTCGATATAGTGACGATGTCCGAGATGAAAAGTAACGTTGTACTCAGAGTGTCCTAGTTTCTCCATAACCACTTCCTAACATCTGTTGTAGCTGCGCTGGATAGCAATTCTTTTTCCCTATCAGCGATTGTCATCCCCCATGTCACACTATTACCCACATGCCACATAATTCTTCCGCCTCGCAACAGCAGGCAGAAATATAAGAGCAGTCCAAACAATAAAATTGTTCTTTTCTTTCATAATCATTTATAAAACGTAGTAATGACAGATTTTGTTTTTAAATTTAATTTTACTCACATACAAATTTCTTGCAAAGTTAAATATAATCTATGAATAAAGGACAAACCCTAGATAACAAAAACGTCCAATGGGCAATTATCAAACAAAAGTATAAAAGGAATAAGATAAATGTTATAGACTCCGAACAACTCATCGTTACATTACAAAACCACCTCATCTACAAAATGAATATCATAAAATCTATAATCTTAAAACGCCAAATAGTTCTTTAAAAACAATAATGTTGAGCCTTTACCTAAGAATGAATTAATACAAACATGTTCGCACACATTTTTACAACGAAAAATAATCTCACGAAAAGTTTGCACGGAAAGTAAAAATAACATATCTTTGTGACTGTTATCCTGAAAACAATCTTTTTACCTTTAAAAAGACTAATACCTATTGAGTAGTTAAAAGGATTCCTGTGAAGGTCATCGCTTTTTCTTTTTATCCCTTTATCAAAGTGTATAGTTATCTTTACACGATATAGGTTTGGAAGGAAATTCAAACATTTATCTAAAACCTCAATTCCGCAGCATTATTCCTTGTGAAAAATTTTATATATTGAGATGTCTTTTTGTAGCTCCATATGTTGATATGGAGGTTTTTCGCTGGTCTTCTAGAGGCATAGGAAATCCCCACCCAAACCAATGAGGAATGTGAGAATCACAAAAGACATGCTGTTTATTCGAGGAAAACTTCAGAGTAAAGTGACAGTAAACTAAATTTGAAATCAGTTTTTGTATGATATGAGCTCACTATAGACCTGTTACTTGGATATCATACCTTCATTCTAAAATCGAAGAATTAATTATATTCATTGAAAAAGAAGACACCTTCGATGCCTTCCTCTTTTATCATAATGTTTGAATATACATGTATTACATCATGCCACCCATACCTGAGCGCTGGCATTGCTGGAGTATCTCTTACTTATCAACGATGAGGCACATCAGTTGTCAAGAACATGCCAGCAATTGAAGCCGCATTCTCAAGAGCAACGCGTGAAACCTTTGCTGGATCGATAACTCCTGCTGCACGAAGATCCTCGTAAACATCCTTGCGAGCATCGTAACCATATAGTCACCCTTTCCTTCGCGAACATTATTTACTGCTCACTACCGGCACCCTCACCACCAGCATTAGCAATAATCTGACGGAGAGGCTCCTCAATAGCACGGCATACGATATTGATACCAGTCTGCTCGTCTGCTGTTCTCACCCTTAAGGTCCTTCAATGCCTCCCTGAGCACGGATGTATGTGGCACCACCACCAACAACGTTAATCTCTTCTTGATAGCGGCACGAGTAGCACAGAGTGCATCGTCAACACGATCCTTCTTCTCCTTCATTTCTACCTCAGAGTTAGCACCTACATAGAGAACGGCTACACCACCAGCGAGAGCTAGGCCAAACGCTCCTGCAACTTCTCCTTATCGTATGAACTTGTTGAAGCAGCAATCTCATTCTAATCTGAGCTACGCGATCTTTGATAGCATCCTTAGCACCAGCACCATCAACAATTGTTGTATTATCTTTAGAGATGGTAACCTTCTTAGCTGTTCCAAGCATCTCAATCGTTGCCTTATCCAATGAAAGACCCTTTTCCTCGCTGATAACCATACACCACCAGTCAATACTGCAATATCTCTCGAGCATAGCCTTACGACGGTCGCCAAAGCCTGGAGCCTTCACTGCACAAAATCTTCAAACCTGCACGCAAGCGGTTCACAAACTCAATGTTGTCAAAGCCTCTGAATCAACATCCTCAGCAATCACCAACAATGGACGACCGCTCTCTGCAGCAGGCTGAAGGATTGGAAGAAAATCCTTAACATTTGAAATCTTCTTATCATAGATGAGGATATATGGGTTCTCCATTTCACACCCATCTTATCTGTATCTGTTACGAAGTAACCAGAGAGATAGCCACGATCAAACTGCATTCCCTCAACAACTCCAATACTTGTCTCACGAGTCTTGCTCTCCTCAATAGTGATAACACCATCCTTAGAAACTTTACGCATTGCATCAGCAAGCAACTTACCACCCTCGGGTCGTTGTTAGCACTTACGGTAGCAACCTGTTCAATCTTATCATAGTTGTCACCAACAACCTCTGCTGAGTCCTTGATATGCTCAACAACCTTTGCAACAGCCTTATCGATACCGCGTTTGAGGTCCATTGGGTTAGCACCTGCTGTAACATTCTTCAAGCCTTCTGAGACAATAGCCTGTAAGGATGGTTGCAGTAGCTGTGCCATCACCTGCATCATCACCAGTCTTGCTAGCAACACTCTAACAAAGCTGTGCACCTGCATTCCTCAAAAGTTATCTCGAGCTCTATCTCCTTAGCTACTGTAACACCATCTTTGTAATCTGAGGAGCACCAAATTTCTTACCATTAATCAAACATTACGTCCCTTAGCTGAGTGTTACCTTTACAGCGTTTTACAATTGATCTACACCACTTCTTCAAAAGTTCACGCATCTGTATCGAATCTCTTTTATCTCTTTTGCCATTTTCTTTTATTCTTTTAACTAATTGCTTTTCTGCTTTTATCTTTTAAGCCATATACCATCATTTCTAAGCATCTCTTTTATAAAAGCTGTTTTTCTTTTAGGAAAAATATGTGCTTAGCCAACAACTGCTAGCACGTCACTCGACGCGCATGATTAAATATGTCTCTCCATCATTCTCAAGCTCAGTACCAGCGTACTTGCCATAGAGAACCTCATCACCAACTTTCAGAATCATCTCTTCTTCTCGTACATTACCAACGGTCACCACTCACTACGTTGTGGCTTTTTCTCTTGGCTGTATCTGGGACAATAATACCACCAACTTTTCTTCTGCTCTGATGTGGAAGCTATCGAGGACTCTGTCTCGCTAAAGGTTTAATTGTCATAATTGTTATGTTTTAAGATTTTACTCCAATCCTTTACGATCTATAAAAAGTCGTTTTGCCTTACGTTATACGAAAACTATGCCAAAACGACTTACTGACAGTTGTAAAAACATATATTCGATCAACCTGTCGCTTATTCATAGTAATTAAACTAAAACCAAAATAAAAACTATCTTTGCAACTGACAATGAATAATGGTAAAACAACAAATGACTTACTATGACGCAGATTAATAAAAACCATAACACAAGAACTCCAATCACTTTCAAATGCTGAGAAACGAGAGATCTTCCAAAATTTTTCAAGGCAGGCAAAGGATAATACGGAGAAGGCGTGATCGTTTCTTAGGCGTTACCGCACCTCAATATCAGAACGATTGCCAAACGGCACAAAGAGATTTCACTTGAAGAAGTCAAGAGAGTTGTCAGAGTCAGAATGGCATCGAAGTGCGTCTTTGCGCCTTAATTATTATGGTAGAAACCAGTAAGAAAAAGATGAGACCTTACGACAGAAACTATTTGACTTTCATCTATCGCTGAAACCAATCATATCAACAATTGGGATCTCGTTGACTTATCTTGTCACCACATTGTTGGTGAACATCTGCTCGACAAGTCACGGATATTCTTTATCAGCTTGCTCAAAAATCGATTATTATGGGATAATCGTATTGCGATTGTATCAACCTACGCCTTTATCCGGCAAAGGACAATTAGGAAGATACCCATGCGCTGAGCGAATTGATGATGCATCATCCACACGACTTAATGCACAAGGCAATTGGTTGATGTTACGTGAAGCGGGGAAGCGAGATTCCGACCGCTCTTTACGATTATATTATGAGCCACAGAGCAGATATGCCACGCAACCATGCTACGTTATGCAATAGAGAAGTTCTCACCCATAGAACGTTCTATTCTCATGAAGCGTGCTCTAACATCTATCTTTTCTTCCCCACCCCATCACGCATTTGCTAGGCATAATACTTTGAAATAATAAGCTACTAGTTATGTAGAAGATGAAAGGAGAAAGAAATATAGAAAAAGAAAAATGATGTTGGATTATTAGGTAGAAATAAGGAATTAATTTAAACGTGAAGAAGTTAAGAACAAAACAACAAGCTAAACGCTCATAATTCACAACACAAAATAATAAAATATCCTATATTTTTCTTTACCCTTGCATTCAGAACATACTATTACTTTAACGATAGAAAAGAAAAATGAAACCTACATTATTACTTCTTTGCGGCAGGTATGGGAAGCCGCTACGGCGGGCTGAAGCAGCTCGATGAGCTAGTGATCCAATGGTGAGACCATTATGGACTATTCTATCTATGATGCTATTCAGGCTGGATTTGGAAAGATTGCTAGTTATCCGCAAGGATTTCGGAGGAGCAGTTCCGTAGTCAGGTTCTCGTCAGCATGAGGGTCATATCCCCTACAGAACTTGGTCTTCCAAAGCATCGATGCATTGCCTGAAGGGTTCAATGTTCCAGAAGGGCGAGAGATGCCATGGGGTACGAAATCCATGCTGTATTGATGGCTTTACAAGTTATCAGAGAGCCTTCATGCGTTATCAACTGCGATGATTTTTATAATCGTGACCGCTTTCAAACAGTAATAGGTAAGTTCCTCGCTGACCTTCCAGAAGGTTCCACAAATGCGCGTAATGGTTGGTTTCCGCGTAGGTAACACGCTGAGTGAGAATGGTACTGTTGTTTCGTATCTGCTCAACTGATGCTAATGGTAACCTACGACAGTTGTTGAACGTACGAGATTGAACGCCGTGATGGTGAAATCAAGTATAAAGACGATAATGGAGAGTGGGTTGCTGTTGATGAGAACACCCTGTATCTATGAATGTATGGGGCTTCACACCCGACTACTGACTATAGTGAGGCTACTCAAGGAATTTCTCTCTCGATCCAAAGAACATGGAGAACAAGAAGTCTGAATACTTCATTCCATTGATGGTAAACAAACTCATCAACGATGGCACATCAACAGTGAAAGTACTTGACACTACCAGTAAGTGGTTTGGTGTAACTTACGCAGCCGACCGCCAGGGTGTGGTTGACAAGATTCAGTCACTAGTTGACGAGGGTGTATATCCTGCTAAATTGTTCTAACACATACACCCCTGCCTGAGTACTACCTCCGCATACATTCTTCGAAATCCTTCAAGGTGTAAGACGGATATTCAGGCAGGGGTCATATTTCTCTCACTTGCAATACACTATGGCATAATCGCCAAACAACTTTCAAACACTCATCAAAGCTCATTGCTACTAATGGAATTAAACCTACTGAATAAAGAAGAACTTGCAGCACTTCGCAACCTTCTCTCCAATGCAAAAACATCGTAATCTGTGCTCATCAAATCACCTGATGGTGATGCAACAGGTTCGTCGTTGGCGTGGATGCATTATCTAAACCAAATTGGCAAGGCAAACGTTAAGGTATGTATGCCTCGATGCAACACCTGATTTCTTGCATTGGCTCCCAGGACATAATTCCGGGTTATTCGTTATGATAGACGACCAAAAGGAGGTTGAGAAAGCTTTCAAGGAGGCTGACCTCGTTTGCTGTCTCGACTTCAACCAAAGTTCACGTAAAGTTGATGCAATGCAAGGAGTTTTGAGGCTTTCAACAGCTCTTCGTCTGCTCATTGATCATCATTTAGAGCTCTGAGACGAACAATGCACTGACAATTTCTCATCCAGAAATGTCAAGTACATGTGAGATTATCTTCCGCCTGATTAGTCAGTTAGATAGCTACGAGAAGATGACAACCCAATGTGCATCCTGCATTTATTGTGGTATGATGACCGACACAGGTGGCTTCACCCTATAATTCGTCACGCCCAGAGATATTCTATATTATCGGTCAACTTCTTGCAAAGAATATTGATAAGGACGAGATTTATAACCGTGTATTCCATAACTACTCTCACCAATGTCTCTCGCCTCTGCACACATCATCCTCAACAAGATGAAGGTGATTGAGGAGTTACACGCATCCTATTATACAGTAACAAAGGAAGAATGACACAATTCCATTTCATTAAAGTGTGACATGGAAGGGCTTGTAAATATTCCACAACAGATTAAAGGACTAAAACTAAGTATATCTTTTGCGCGAAGACACTGAGAAGCCAAAGACCGTACTTGTGAGTCTTCGTTCTTGCAATGGGTTCCACCGTCAACCCATGGCAGCAAAGTTCTTTAATGGTGGCGGTCATGCTGACGCATCAGGTGGAAGACTAAATTGTACCATCGAGGAAGCTGAACAGATTGCCATTAAGGCGATACTATATTATAAAGAGGAGTTACAATAAGTAGAACCCCTTATAGTGAGAATATAAACAACAAAACACTTCATAGCTAAATCCACTTGGAAAAGCTTATATTTATCAGGTTATGAACATATTAGAACCATCTAAAAAGCGTTTTTTCTGTACGTAAGTATAGTGACACCCCGGTATCAGAAGAGGACTTACAATATATCCTTGAGGTGACACGTATGGCACCATCGGCTGTCAATAAACAGCCATGGAAATTTGTAGTTAGTGAAGTCGGATGAGGCGTGCAAGCAGCCAAGAATGCTACGACCGTGAATGGTTCAAGTCTGCACCGCTCTACATCATTTGTATGCGCGAGGTTGACAACAACTGGATACGCAAAGAAGACAACAAGCAGCATGGCGATATTGATGTTGCCACTGCTACTCGAACATCTTTGCTTAGCTGCAAACAGAGCGAGGCTTAGGTAGTTGTTGGGTATGTAACTTTTAATGTAGCCAAACTGAAAGAGACCTTTCCATATACAGGTTTTGAGCCTGTTGCCATCATTCCTATTGGTCACATAGCTAACGACCGCCCAACGAATGAGAAGAAGCGGGAAGACATTAGAGGAAATTACAGACATCATATAATCTTTTATAAACGATTTCTGTTATCTATTCTACATATCCCACATAGGTTATTCATTAGCATCTATACATATAATGTACACGACTCATAACGAATCATTCTTCTTATCTTCAATCGACGTGCTGATGGTTCGCACCAATGGTGCTGACGCTCTGCACAACTCAATATGACGCCAGCATGAAAGCAAGATGCTATTAAGTTCTGGTTCATAACTTAGCTTATAACATTCAAGCAGAGGAGTCCTCTGCACTTTAACATCTTAATTCAACAATCAATTTATGCGTATTCTTGGAAACATTATTTGGTGGATATTTGGTGGATTAGAGGCTGCTCATCGGTTATTTTTACAGGTAGTTTAGCACTTGCCATCACCATTATCGGCATACCAACTGCAGTACAAAACATTCAAGCTCGGACTCTTGTGCCTATACTTTTGAAGGGCAGAAGTGAGAGAAGGAGAAAGTCTTTCAGGCTGTATCACCATTTCCACTCAATATCATGGATAATCTTTGGTGGTTTTTGGGCATGTCTTACCCACATCTTCTTTGGACTACTTCTTGCCATCACGATTATATTCTTTTTGCAAAGCAACACTTTAAAATGGCAGGTCTGTCCCTTGCTCCATTTGGTAAAGATGTTGAACTTCACCTTTAGTTCAAAGATTAAAATAAAGGTATTTAAAAACATTTGAATTAAATTCTTTTTAATTCCTTGGTAGAACTATTAAAAAGTCAGTATCTTTGGCAAAAACAAGGAGAAAAAGCCCATGATTACGCAAGACAATTTCAACCAGAATACGCTGACCCATAGAGGAACAGCAGATTCGACATTTCGTGTGCATGGAAATGAGGGCGTCAGATACTAGATACATCAAAGCCATGCACGGCAGCAAACAACAGATGTTACGCTTTGAAGAGCATCTCGAAAAGACCTACCTATGAAGGAAAAGGAGGCTGCTAGTACACGATACATCGACCAAACCGCAAGGCTATCAAAGGATTAGACATGAAGATTGTCTTAGCTCGTGCGATGGCAAACCACTCTGATACGTCTCGAATATCTCGCTGCATTGGTCAACGACAAACGAAAAATGGTGAAATACCTGAATCTTATTCGTGAGATATATTCAGTATCATGAGGTTATCGAACGAAAAAGGAAAGTTTGGTATTCTCGACCATAGAGGACTGTACACCTCGTTGAACTGAAGTATGAGTTCCTTCGTACTTGTTATGTCTATGTTGACGACTTAGCGAACAATGCCACTCATAGCACAAATTGATGGGAGCTTGGCTTTAATACTCCTGACGGGAAGGATACCATTGTGGCATCTCATTCGTTCATGATAGTACTTTCGTTAGAGACGAACCACCTTACTTTGAAGCAAAGAGAGGAAACAAGAAAGTTCTGCTTAACACGGATGGTGAAGAGCAATAGATTAGAAAAGAGCTGTAACTGCATTGGCAGTTACAGCTCTTTTGATATTACAATGTAAACAATTTAAATCTTCTTCAACAAAAGCAGTTAAACCTTGAAGTTGCTCCCTGCCACATAGAAATTTTACTATTAACCTTATCGAGATCAACACCCTGATTTAATTCTGGTGAATCACGTTGCTGCTGTAACAAGCTGATATACCGATTTATCAATGCAATCTTTGCCTTAACAGTCTTCTTCTTTGGATAGCCACGCTTATCAACCTCTTTCTGATACTGTTCAGAAATTGCGTTGATTTGCTGACCACACTCTTCATACTGGCTTAACCACTGCTGGTAAGCTGCACTATTCTGCTTGTTCTCGAACTGTGTAGTATTAGCAGATTCACCTATCTGCACGTATGAACTTTGTGCCATACCCATCATTGGAAGTACCAACAAAGCTATAACCAATAATTTCTTAACTCTCATAATTGTATCCTTTAAAAATAAAATATCAGCTGCAAATATAAAGTAAATATCAGAAAGAACCAAAGATTTTTTTGTAAATTTGCATATTGCTCTTCATCCTTTAAATCACTTTTAAGAGTATGAAAGGATAAATGTAGAATAAAGTTGAAAAATATGAATAAATATATTGAGGTAAAAGGTGCTAAGGTTAACAACCTAAAAGATATAGATGTAAAAATCCCTCAAGGTCAGTTTGTTGCTATCACTGGCGTATCAGGTTCTGGTAAGTCATCACTTGCCTTCGATACTCTCTATGCTGAAGGACAACGCCGATATGTTGAGAGTCTTTCAGCTTATGCGCGTCAGTTCTTAGGAAGAATGGCTAAACCTGAGGTAGATTTCATCAGAGGACTTCCCCCTGCCATAGCTATTGAGCAGAAAGTTATCTCACGTAATCCACGCTCTACAGTGGGCACTTCAACAGAAATATACGAATACCTTCGTCTGCTTTATGCTCGTATAGGTAGAACTTTCAGTCCTATCTCGGGTGAAGAAGTGAAACATCATTCTGTTGAAGACGTCATTGAAAAGGTGATGTCTTATTCGGAAGGAACAAAGTTTTGTATTCTTGCTCCTCTTCACATCATTGAAGGAAGAAGCGTACAAACTCAACTTGAAATGGAGATGCAGGAGGGCTATGCACGTATCTATGTGGATAATGACTTTATTCGCATAGAAGATTGGCTTGAACAAAAATCCTGCTGATGAGAGAAATAAAAGGCAAAACAAAGGACAAAGACATACAGATTTATCTCGTTATTGACCGTCTATCGGTTGATAAGTCTAAAGAGACATTGAGCCGACTTACCGATTCTTGTGAGACAGCTTTCTATGAGGGCAACAGCAATATTCAACTGATGATACTCCCAGCTAAGCTCACTTATGACTTCTCAACTCGCTTCGAAGCAGACGGCATTCGCTTTGAGGAACCAAACGACAATATGTTTTCGTTTAACTCTCCCCTTGGCGCCTGTCCCACTTGCGAAGGTTTTTGGCAGCGTTATAGAATTGATGAGAAGTTAGTTATACCCGATTCTTCTCTGTCTGTCTATGATGGTTGCGTACAATGTTGGCATGGTGAGAAGATGGCGACCTGAAAGATGAGTTCTGCAGACGAGCTGCAAAAGATAATTTTCCAATCTTCAAGCCCTATTTCGAACTATCAAAGGCTGAGAAAGAAAGCCTTTGAAAGGACTTCAAGCGAAAGAAAGAAGGACATTCACGACCGAATCTGTATTGATTCCTTCTTCCAGATGGTAAAGGAAAACCAATATAAAAATTCAATATCGTGTTTTGCTAAGTCGTTATCGTGGTAAGACTGTTTGCCCAGACTGCCATGGTACAAAGCTAAAGAAGGAGGCAACATGGGTTAAGATAGGCGGTATGGCTATCACTGACCTTGTTGATATGTCAATTATCAACCTTAAAAATGGTTTGACAATCTTGTACTAACAGAGCATGAACAGGAAGTTAGTAGCGATTGATGACCGAGATAACAAGTCGTCTTCAGTTCCTATTGGACGTAGGATTAGGCTATCTAACGCTTAACCGCCAATCCAACTCGCTGAGTGGTGGTGAAAAGTCAACGCATCAATCTCACAACTTCATTGGGTTCTTCTCTAGTTGGTTCACTCTATATACTTGATGAACCTTCCATCGGTTTGCATAGCCGAGACACTGACCGACTTATTCACGTACTCAAAGAACTTCCCAGCATTGGGCAAACACGGTAGTTGTCGTGAACATGACGAGGAAATCATGCGTGCTGCCGACTACCTGATTGACGTTGACTCGATGCAGGACGACTGGGTGGTGAAATTGTATTTGAAGGTAAGGTATCAGATATCAAGTCTATAGAGGGTGATATCAAAGAGAAAAAGAATTTGAAGTCGAAGCAATTGTTGGAGCAATATCCTCATTCCTATACCATTAAATACCTGACAGGAACCGAAGTTATCGACATACCCTGCAAGTCGCAGACCATGGAATATGGCGATAGAACTGAAGGGAGCTCGCATGAATAATCTTAAAGGTATTGACGTTAAGTTCCCACTGAATGTCTTTACCGTGGTAACAGGTGTCAGCGGTAGTGGAAAATCTTCGCTAGTGAAAGGTATTCTCTACTCCTGCTCTAAAAACGTCATTTAGACGAAGTTGCTGACACACCAGGTGAATATTCAGCCATTACTGGGGACTGGAAGCAGATAAAACACGTGGAGTTTGTGGATCAGAACCCTATCGGTAAGAGTACGCTCTAATCCCGCAACTTACGTGAAAGCATACGATGAAATCAGAAAGCTATTTTGCAGACCAGCAATTGTCTAAGCAGATGGGCTTTACACTACAATATTTCTCATTCAACACAGAAGGTGGTCGCTGCGAAGAATGTAAGGGTGCTGGTGTCATTACGGTAGAGATGCAGTTTATGGCAGACCTTGTATTGGAATGTGAAGAATGTCACGGACAGCGTTTCAAACATGAAATTCTTGACGTACAATTCGAAGGAAAGAATATCAATGATGTTCTAAATATGACAGTATCTGAGGCTATTCAGTTCTTTGGTGAGCACAAGCGCAAAGCTATTGTCAACCGCTTAAAACCTCTGGAGGATGTCGGACTGGGGTACATCAAACTTGGTCAAAGTTCATCTACCCTATCTGGTGGTGAGAACCAACGTGTGAAACTTGCTTATTTCATTGGACAAGAACAGCAAGAACCAACGCTTTTTATCTTCGACGAGCCTACGACGGGTTTGCACTTCCACGATATCCAGCGTTTACTTCATGCCTTCAATGCCCTCATCGATCGTGGACACAGCATATTGGTTATTGAACATAACCTCGATGTTATCAAATGTGCTGACCACGTCATCGACCTTGGTCCAGATGGTGGTGATAAAGGTGGATACCTCGTCATTGCCGGTACACCAGAGGAAGTGGTACATTGCAAAGAGAGTCTAACAGGTAAGTATTTGATTGAAAAAAACTAAAATAGGATAGATTTGTAGTATTGTGTTGTACAGAAGATGAATGATAACCTAAAAGATTCAAACTATGTACAACAACAATACTGCTTATATATTGCGCTATGATAAAAGGCTGAACCCGTACTTCGAGTTCAGCTTTCATTATATCACAATCAATAATTAAATAAGCGTCTTCTTATGCAACTTTCTCCAAGCGTTTCATCATAAGGAACATGAAACCTGCTGAGAGCAGACATAGAACAATGAAAACAGACCATACGACTGTCAAAGGAAGATCGTTCCACAAGCAACCACCAACACTGACAAGTAAGTTACCGATGGCGGTAGCAACAAACCATCCACCCATCATCGCACCCTTGTACTTTGGAGGAGCAACTTACTTACGAAGCTAATACCCATAGGGCTAAGCAGTAACTCACCGAAGGTAAGCACGAGATAGGTACCAATCAACCAGTTACCAGAAGCAAATGGAACTGCTTCACCTGCAGCCTTAGCAGCAGCCTGTTCGTTAGAGTAAGCAAGCACGTGATGCCAAAAACCATAAGTAGATAGGCACTACCAGCGACAATCATACCATAAGCAATCTTACGAGGAGCTTTAGGTTCTTTGCCCTTAGCTGCTAAAGCACCAAAAGGCCATACTTATAGGAGTCAAAGCTACCACATAGAATGGGTTAAACTGCTGGAATATAGGAGCACTTATGTCAACTGGACCACCAATGCTATTATATTTATAGACTAAAATACCAGCTGCAGCCAGGAAAAACTACTGCGGAAATCAACTTAGCTTTTAGAAGTCTTTCCTTGGAAAAATGACATTGAACTATAAACCATAAAGATAATCATCAAGGTTGATTACATCAAATGCCATTGTCTGAACACCCTCTGCCTTAGGATTAACAAAACTCATCAGCGAAGTAAGTCAATGTAAGACCATTCTGATGGAACGACATCCAAAAAGAGAAAATAACGACAGCAAAGACAAGACAAAGTGCAACAATACGCTCCTTGGTTTGCTGTGAGCAAGTTCTCTTCAACAACTGTAGTATTAGCTTTACTCTTACCTACACCAGCTTCAACATGTCTGAAAGTGCTACGGAAAGCATACACAAATCATCATCGACACAATTAATGATACACAAGCAAATCGCAAAAGAGAAGTGGTAGAGCATCATTACCTGAATAACCAAGTGATGTTTCTGCCCAATCTCTAATCTTACAGCTGCAGTAGGAGCAAAAGTGCACCAATATTAATTGCCATGTAGAAGATTGAGAATGCAGAGTCACGCTTTGCAGATAATTCTGGTGTATCATAAAGATTACCCACCATTACTTGTAAGTTACCTTTGAATAAGCCCGTTCCAAAACTAATCAGAAACAGAGCAGCCAGCATTGCTATAAAAGCAGTCACCCTCCACCCAATGGAATAGACAAGAAAAGATAACCGGCAAACATGACAATGATGCAATAGTCACCATCTTTCCATACAGCCAAATTTATCAGCCATGATACCACCAATCAATGGCAAAAAGTAAACTAAGCCAAGAAAAATACTATAAATCAGGCCAGCAGTATCAGCAGATAATCCGAAATTGGCTCTTAAAAATAAAGAAAACACAGCTATCATAGTGTAATAGCCGAAACGCTCACCAGTATTGACTAATGCCAACGCATACAGTGCTTTTAGGTTGGTTTTCAAACATAATGATAAAATTATAGGTTATTAATTACTTTGTTTTTACAATGTCAAAAGATAAGTAGCCTTAATGACTATATTACCATAGTTAGACTTACCGAAATAGTCTTTCTTTGAACTGCCACAGATATTACCTAGTCCATAGTAATAACGAGTATCAAGCAAGAAATGTCCTACGTTGCTGTTGCTATATTCCATTCCTAAGCCAGCCGCAATGCCATAGTCTAATTTCTTTTCAACAGCCATTGATTCCTGTGCTATTGTCGCATTACTCCCAGTACCATCGGTAGCAAGGTTAGGCGTATCGTAGTTCTTAGAAGTTGATTCACCAAGATAAATTCCTAATTGTGGTCCCGCTTTGAATGAAGAAGTTAAAACCATTCTGCTCACGTCCCCATGCAAGGTGTAAAGCCAAAACAGGTATCTGAACATAGTTTATGGTTCGTGAGTATCTCTTCAGCCAAGCCATTGAGAGTTAATTACAGGCTGATCGGTACCAGTCAGCATCTTCTCTTCCATCCAATTGAGGCATAGTTAACCCTCACCATAGATAGAACAAATGGTATTGAAATACTTCTCACAAAACATAACGCAAACTTAAACCAGCAGTAACTCCACCATGTAGAGATCTGTCTCTACACTCGGCGTAAAACCCACGTTAGAGTATATAACCACCATTTACACCGATAGCAAAGTCGTTACATGATGATCTCCTCATTTGCGCTGCAACTGACAACGGCAACGCAAATAGGGAAAATAACTAATATTCTTGAGATTCTATTTTTCTATCTTTGAAGTCAGGCTCTTCTATAAATTAATAGACAAGATTCTCATGGTCTGGTCTGTCTTTAAAATGAACCAGTTGGAAATTGTCATTCATATATCCACCCTGTCCCACACGAACAAAGTCATAACGTGTCTGCAAAGGACGATACTTTTACTTCCGAAGCAGCTCCGGTGAATGCTTCTTCCATTTGTCTCAAGCCACGTACAAAAGAACTGTGCCATATCGTAACCAATAAGTGCCATACGAGGAATATACTGCCTTGCCATAGACTCTCCGTATTGTTCTATATACTTAGCTTCCAATTTTTTAGTTTTATCCGCTGCCTTATTATAATAATAGATGGATATAGGTATTATACTTGAAGTATTGGTCGAGGTAATAGTCCTGATAAACAAACCATTGGTTATACCCATAAAGGCTGGATTGCCACACCAGGACGTGTCTTCTTTAATTGCGCTAACTTAGCAAAGACCTCATTTAGCTGTGGACTCTTCTCTGAATTAAGAATTACAACATTGGGACGAGTTGCGTCAAAATGCTTTGAGAATTTGCATTTGACGACTTTGTGCTTGTAAGATCATACTTTTATCTTCTGTAAATCAAGCTGTTTCCTCAAACTTGTTATAAAGTCACCCACCTGACTTGCAGGATCCTGACAATTGATAAAGATAGGATGAAACGATTTCTGGAAGCGCTCTAAATAAGCAGCAATAGACTTGTTTATCAACGATGCTTCAGGCTGATAAACTTGGAAGATATTAGGATTTTGTCTCAACATCATTACATCGTTATTGAGAATGGAATCACAAGCTTAATATCATAGCGCACGACAAAAATCAGCCAATGGCTTTACTTGCTCAGAATAAAGAGGACCAAAGATAATATCTAACTTTGAGGTATTTGGCTCAAGTAAGGTTTTGCGGATATCAGCACCCTTTGGAACATTCCACGCGTGCACATCTGTAGTAATTCCTTCACTCTTGAGTTGATTCAGAGCTAATAACACACCACGATAGAACTCTACCATTCGTTTTCCATCACCATCCTGATTATGCAAAGGAAGCATAACACCAACACGAATCGCATTCACAGCCTTTACTGGAGCCTGAACAACAGCTGGCTTTAGTAGCTGCTTTCTTGTCTGTTTTACCTTTTACGAGCCATCTGGAAGGAAGTCACCTTCCTTTGAATAAGGAACAAAAATCAAATCACCTTTCTTCAACTCATATCCTGGCTGCTTCATTGATGGATTAGCATCAAGTAGCTGTGGGATAGTTACCCCATACTCTTTCGCAATACCAAAGATTGTTTCCTTGCGTTTTATCTTATGTTGATCACGCCATTGAACACTTTGTGCCATCACACAGTAACTGAAAGTCACTAAGCTAAAAACAACATAAGATATCTTTAAATATCATATGCTTACTTTTGATTTCTGAATAGTAACAAATTACAACTGCAAATATACAAAAAGAAATCTGTAATCAAAAGATGTAGAATGATAAAAACACAAAAACACAGTTCCACTATTATTATAATGTGCTGGCTAGTGCTTTACTTGTTTGTATGGGAAAAATTATGTAAATTTGCACGATTATACATTTTCAAGCGAAATATTAAACAAACGATTGAATGGAACAATATAAACTCAGAATATTTGGTGTGATGCTGTCGATGCTACTCCTGCTATAGCATGGACACAAAATTGTCAACCATCAGGTAAATATACCGATGCTAATGGAGAAACAAATACAATTGCAGCGGGTGATACCTATGTTGGTTCAGCTCCTTCAACAATTGCATTCTCAGCTAATCCGCTCACCCCAAAACAATACGTCCACTAATTACGAATGGCATTTCTTCAATCAAAAGAATCCTCGTTCAGCCTTTCTTATCCGTTATGATGAGAATACAGGAATACACCCTCACAGAGGCGGGGAACAACAAGGGTTATCCTCTGTGAGATTCTCAATGGGACACTACACGCTATAATGCTATCGAGCTTCTCTATCAGTGAGAGCAGCCTTCAAATGCCTAATGCCTTTCTCCTAATGGCGATGGTATCAATGATGTCTATCGTGCAAAACCAGGATATATAAAGTATTGTTGAGTTCTAAAAGCTATCATATTCAATCGCTGGGGACAAAAGATTTATGAATGGAACGACCCTGCTGGTGGCTGGGATGGCAAATATAAAGGAAAAGATGTAGCACAAGGAACTTACTTCGTCAACGTCACTGCTGAGGAGCCGATGGAAAAAGAGTTTCATATCCGTCGAGATGTCAACCTCCTTAGAGGATATACGCAGAATATAAGATGAGGAAGTAATGAATATTAATCATAAAAATTAAATCTTATTAATTGACTATTATTTCATAAAAGAACAACTAAGGATTTAACTATCCATCAACACTCAACACATTAGCACTCAATAATGAAAGAAAAAATAGAAGTCTTCGGAGCCAGAGTACATAATCTGAAGAATATAGATGTAACCATCCCACGCAACTCACTCTACAGTTTTTACCGGACTATCTGGTTCGGAAAGAGTTCGCTTTGCCTTCGACACTATTTTCGCTGAAGGACAGCGTCGCTACATTGAGACCTTCTCGGCATACGCACGCAACTTCCTTGGAAATATGGAGCGTCCTGACGTAGATAAGATTATAGGACTCTCTCCTGTTATCTCAATTGAACAAAAGACAACGAATAAGAACCCTCGCTCTACCGTTGGAACAACTACCGAGATATACGATTTTCTCCGACTTCTCTTTGCTCGTGCAGGTGAAGCTTACTCTACATGAGTGGTGAGAAGATGGTAAAACATACGGAGGAGAAGGTGGTTGATATGATTATGTCTGATTATCAAGGTAGAAAGATACACATCCTTGCCCCCACTCATCCGCAATCGTAAAGGTCACTATCGTGAACTCTTTGAGCAAATGCGTCGCAAAGGTTATCTGTATATACGCATAGATGGAGAGATAGAGGAACTTACGCGTGGCATGAAAGTAGATCGTTACAAAAACCATAACATCGAAGTTGTTATCGACAAGATGAAGCTTGGTGGTCGGAGAATGATACCTACGTGAGCGTTTAGCAAAGACGGTTTCAACAGCAATGAAACAGGGAGAAGGTTTGATTATGATTCTTGATAACGAGCATAATGAAGCTAAATACTTTTCTAAACGACTGATGGACCCTATCACAGGTATTGGTATATAAAGATCCTGCACTCAAACATCTTCTCATTCAACTTCTCCAGAAGGAGCCTGCCCTCAGTGCAAAAGGCTTAGGAGTCATTGATGAGATAGACTTAAAGAAGGTTATACCAGATGACAAACTAGACATTCATAGCGGTGCAATTGTTCCTTTAGGGAAATACAAAAACCAGATGATATTCTGGCAGATAGATGCATTACTAAAACATTATGATTGTAGTCTGAAAACACCAGTTAAAGACATTCCAAAAGAGGCAATGGATGAAGTCTTGTATGGTTCACTTGAAAAGTTGAAGATTGCCAAAGAGCTTGTTCATACACACTTCTGATTACTTTGTATCCTTTGATGGCATCATAAAGTACCTCCGCACAGTTATGGAGAATGATGACTCATCAACAGGAAAAGAAATGGGCAGACTCAGTTCATAGCTGAAGTACGATGTCCAGAATGTCATGGTCACCGACTAAATCGTGAGGCATTGTCGTATAAAATATGGGACAAAAACATCGCCGACCTTGCAGAAATGGACATCACAGAGTTGAAAGGTTGGATTGATCATGTTGAGGAACACATGAATGAGAAGCAACTTACGATTGCCGTAGAAATCATAAAAGAGATTCAGCGTATAAACTTTCTATTGGATGTGGGTCTTGACTATCTTGCATTAAATCGTCAGAGTGCCACCCTCTCTGGTGGAGAGAGTCAGCGTATCCGTCTTGCAACGCAGATTGGTTCGCAGTTGGTTAACGTGCTTTATATTCTTGACGAGCTTCCATTGGTCTGCATCAACGCGATAACGAACGTCTCATTAATTCACTTAGGAACTACGTGATAGAATACTCGTCATCGTTGTGGGAACACGACGAAGACATGATGCGTGTCGCTGACTGGGTAATAGACATCGGCCAAAAGCTGGTCGCAAAGGTGGGAGGTTGTCTTCCAGCGAAAGCCTACTGATATGCTTAAGACGCATACACTCACAGCACAATACCTGAATGGTGCACGTGCTATCGAAATACCTAAGGAACGTAGGAAAGGCAATGAAAGACCGTCCAACTCATTGGTTGTAAAGTGCATAACCTCAGGATGTAAACGTAACCTTCCCACTTGGTGAACTGATTGTAGTCACTGGTGTGTCAGGTTCAGGAAAGAGTACACTCATCAATGAGACTTTACAGCCTATCCTTTCACAACACTTCTACCGCTCACTAAAGCGTCCAATGCCTTACGGGAAGATTGAAGGCATAGACAACATAGACAAAGTGGTGAATGTTGACCAAAAGTCCGATTGACGTACACCACGTAGCAATCCTGCCACTTATACAGGTGTTTTCTCAGATATTCGTCAACTCTTCGTCAATCTTCCTGAAGCAAAAGATTCGTGGTTACAAACCGACGATTCTCATTTAACGTGAAGGGAGGACGCTAGAAACCTGTGGTGAAATGGTTACAAAAACTATTGAAATGAACTTCTTACCTGACGTGATGGTACCTTGCGAGGGTGTCATGGCAAACGTTATAACTGTGAAAACGCTTGAAGTACGCTTCAAAGGCAAGTCAATTGCTGACGTATTAGATATGACAGTCAATATGGCGGTTGAGTTTTTGAGAATGTTCAGCAGATATTACCAAAGATAAAGGCTTTTACAGGATGTTGGATTAGGCTATATCAAACTTGGACAAAGTTCCACGACCCTCCTCTGGTGGTGAGAGTCATGTGTAAAGTTAGCGACAGAACTCACAAACGTGATACTGGTAAGACGCTATACATTCTGATGAACCAACAACCGGTTTACACTTTGAAGATATCCGTATCTTTAATGGATGTGTTGCAGAAAACTTGTGGACCGTGGCAATACTGCTATCACTCATCGAACATAACCTCGATGTCATCAAACTCTGCTGATTATATTATTGACATAGGTACCAGAAGGTGGTCGTGGTGGTGTCGTGCTGAGTTGTGGAACACCCAGAAGTAGTGGCAAAATAAGGAGAGCTACACTTGAATTCCTTGCAGAGTGCTAAAATAAGCTTTATATGATTCATGGAGTAACGGAGATTCAATTTTTGTATTTGGATAAGAGATAAGTTCATCCAAGACACCTATTGCAAACAGATACTTTTCTGTCATTAGCTTAATCAACAATTTAGAAATAGAATATTGTCTATATCACCCAAAATTATGGATAAAAAGAATACTTACGTTCATGGGCTGAAACCACAAGAACGACCTAACAAAACAACATTATGCCTTTCTGGTTGAGCCATGGTTGGGACAAGGAGAATGGCGGTATATACACCCTGTTTGAATCGTGATGGTTCATTAATGGACACGACAAAGTCGGTATGGTTCCAAGGACGATGGTCATCTGTGCCTTTGCATACAACAAATGTAGAAAAGAATCAGGAATGGTCGAAGCAGCTAAGTCTCGCCATCAACTTCATAGAGAAGCATTGCTTTGATGAGAATGGACACATGTATTTTGAGGTAACAGCAGAGGGCAAGCCACTGCGTAAGCGTCGCTATGTTTTCTCAGAGACATTTGCAGCGATAGCTTTTTGCCGAATACTCTTTTGGCAACAGGTGACAAACACTATGCAGAAAGAGCGTTACAGGTGTTCCACGATGCACAGCGTTTTTCCTCTACCCGGGCTTCCTTCCATCTAAGCATGAGGCAGGTGTAGAGATGCAGAGCCATTCTATCATTATGATTCTCATCAACGTTGGCTCACGTTTACGTGCAGTGATTGACGATCCAACACTAACCCAGCAGATTGATGATTCTATCTCATTGCTCCGTCGCTACTTCATGCACCCAGAGTTTAAGGCATTGCTTTGAAACAGTCGGTCCAAAGGGAGAATTCATTGATACCAATGCAGCACGTACCATCAACCCTGGTCATTGCATTGAAAAACGGCTTGGTTTATTATGGAGGAAGCGAAGTTACGCAACTGGGATAAAGACTTACTCGACACCGCCCCTCACTATCTTCGACTGGTCATGGGACTGGGGATGGGACAAGCAATATGGTGGTATCATCAACTTCCGAGACTGCCGCAACCTCCCACCACAAGACTACTCGCAGGATATGAAGTTCTGGTGACCACAGTGCGAGACAATCATTGCATCTCTCTATGCTTACCTTGGAACAGGCGACGAGGAGTATCTTTATCGTCATCAGCGTATTAGCGAGTGGACATACGCCCACTTCCTAGACCAAGACTACCCTGAGTGGTACGGTTACCTCCATCGTGATGGAACCGTTGCACAACCTGCAAAGGGTAATCTCTCAAAGGTCCTTTCCACTTCCACGTATGATGATTAAGTGATATATGCTCTGCCAGAGATACTGAAGACAATGGAATAATATAAGAAATTAAGATATAGAGAAAACTCCCATAATCCTACCAACTTCGGTAGCGTTATGGGAGTTTTATTATAAAGACTTGTGAGAGAACAAAGCTGGAAAACGAATCGTGTGAGCTGTTTGTCCCTGAATAGTAAGACATTACTACCATGTATCTGAATGTTTACTATCACTCGCTATTGTACTGATATCCTACTGAAATGGTGCGGAGGCTAACACGAGTTGTGCGGAGGCTTAACACATTTGGTGCGGAGGCTTAACACCACGTGTGCGGAGGGATAAACTAACTATGATAGCAGTAAATGACCAATTTAAAATAGACTCGCCTCAACTTTGCCAGTTACGATTCATAGGAAAGCTATTAGAGTGTATTGAGAATACCTTTCGCATCCATCTTCTATTAAGTCGAGGGCTGTTAAAAATCCTCTGCATCACCATAATATGGATCAGGAACACAAGTAGCTGAAGGATGTTTCGTAAAGAAATCAGTCATTCTCACAACTTTGTTTCTTGCTTCTTTATTAGGTGCTTGAGACGTAATATTACGATAATTGTCCTCGTCCATGACGACAATCTTATCGAATAACTCAAAATCTCGACGGGCATCAAACTGGCGAGCATGATGATTAACATTATACCCCCGCAGTCTGCCAAATTCACGCATGTGCTTATCAGGTAACCGTCCAACATGCCAATTACCAATACCAGCCGAATCTATCATATATTTATCAGCACAACCGCATTTTCAACAAGATGTTGCATTACGGCATGTGCAGCCGGAGAGCGACAACATACCTAAGCAAATAAATAATATACTGATTTTTATCGTTTGTTGTTGTATTCATATTAATCTTGTATTTTTATGGCAGATAATTTTTCTCCAAATGATTAATCTGAGATTTATTTGAATCTTTATTTATAAGATGTCACTTTTGGACATCGCATAACTTATTTCACCTCATTCACCCAAACAACTCCTTTATCTCAACTAGATGTTCCAAAGCAACTTCCCTACCCTGGTCATAAGTAGCTTGCATCATTGCTGGGTCGTGAGAAATGTCCTATGGTTAGTTTTCTTTTAGGACGAAGCACTAAGGTATTGGGCTTCTTTTTCTTCTTCACGAACGTAGGCTAACTGCTCATTATACATGATATGGCGT
>BNJV01002893.1_pt1 | contig 39063 bp, 78 predicted proteins | sample 8540591 | NCBI WGS metagenome assembly BNJV01 (sample SAMD00202457, study PRJDB9452) | human saliva metagenome | host: Homo sapiens
TACCAAGGAGTTCAAGACCAAGGCGCCTCGCATTGATATTATCACGCCAGTACCCAAAAGGTCCCGCGTATGCGATCTGGTCGACGACGCCAGGAAACTTTCATCGGGCACCCCTAACGGAGGTGTCAGGCGCCGCGTATATTCTAACGGCATGAAGTCCCTTTGCCAATAGGGCACGACGGGAGACTCGATACCCCCACGAAACGAGAGACAGTATGGCTGGCGAGTTTCTGAGTGAAGTAGCATCTCTGACAACCACAGTCTCACCATCCATTTGAACCAGAAGAACTAAGTCCAGTCCATCAACGAAATGGAAAGCCGGGATCATGCGTAATGCCAAGGATGGAACTCCACTGCTAGGTATGCGGAACGCAATAGAGGCTGGAACGAGCTAGCGATGCCCAAAGAAAAGCCAGTCCTTTCAACCAGCACAATCGCTCGCGCTCGCGCCATGGCTCGTAATGGCGCAACTACATCGGAGATTGCGGAGATGCTTGGTATCTCAACAGCCTCTGTGCGAGAAGCTGTGAGAGGTTGATAGACAATGGCAACTCGTTACCTGACAACAACGGACAATCCTTATGATCCCAAGACTGAGTTCGACCTGTGGTTCGCGTTCGACTGAACAATGGTTACAACTCATGTGCCCTCCTGGATCGTGTGTGTCAAACCAGTTCGAACCTGAGTGATGCACTGATTGCTGACGATGTAAACGAAGCAAATTGATTGGATCATTGCTTTGGGACACAACAGGATTGCGTACGTTCGTTGAACGATGAACGTTCGATGGATCGCAGCCGGCGGATGACCGGTGCCCATCCATTAGCATCTCGGGGCGGTAGCGCGATTACCACCCCCACCCAAATCGCGCCCCTCCTCGATTTACTCCCCGGAGGGATATTTTCGAGATGGGTTTTAGCCTACACGACCTGGTTCTCTCATAAGCCGGTCTTTCATGCTCCCTTTCAACCGGCGGTCGTGTAGGTTAAAACTCGTCTCGAACGTACCAAAAGAGGAGCATGTATGGCTAAAACGAGGCGGAAACCTCCTGCTAGTCCAGAAGAAGCGGAGCGATTGGCTATCGCAGGCGCAATGGATCTTGCCGCACAGCAGATTATGGACGGTACAGCGTCTAATTCTGTGATCCTTCACTTCCTTAAACTCGGAGGAAGCAGGGAAAGACTGGAACAAGAACGCATTAAGGCTGACACGATGCTTGCACAGGCTAAAGTTTCGGCTCTTGAGTCAGCAGCCAGAACTGAAGAGCTCGTTTCTGAGGCTCTGGATGCCTTCAGGCTATATTCTGGGGACTCTGATGCGCAGCTATAACGAATTAGCCACGCTAGAGACCTTCGAAGAGCGATTAAACTATCTTTCCTTGAATGGAGAATTCTTCGACGAGACGTTCGGCGGATCTAGATGGATGAATCAGGATTTTTACAGGTCTGATGTCTGGAGAAAGTCTCGAACAGAGGCGATCGCTAGGGATCTGGGCTGTGATCTAGGCATAGAGGGATATGAGATCTACGATGGTATTGTAGTACATCATATAAATCCTCTGACGCCCAGACAGTGCTCTGACGCGGACCCATGCATGTGGGATCTAAACAATCTCATCTGCGTGTCTAGAGACACACATAACGCTATTCACTACGGAACGTCTCCTTTGGCCTTGGTTGACTTCGAACCCTAGGTCTCCCGGGAGACACGACATTATGGGGGAGGAGGCCTCGTGACCATTCTAGAAGAAACAAAGAGATACCTTAACATCGAGAATGAAGACACGGACTTCGATCTCGAGCTAACCGACGCTATTGAGAACTCCCTCGCATCAGCTACGCAGTTGACGGAGGACCCATCTCTTCCTCAATCCGCGTCAGATAACTATCCAACAACGATACTTGGCCGGATGATCCGACAATATGTCAATTACTCTGTCAAGCTAGCGTTCGATCCACCGGCCACATCATTCACGATTGAGGCCATTAAGCAACTAAGGAGTGAGATCGAGTGGAGACTCACAATTCAGAGGAACTAGCACACTACGGCGTTCTTGGCATGAAGTGGGGAGTCCGAAAGGAACCCTGATAACAGCACGGGTACCTCGCTTAAGTCTAAGGAAGAAAAGCTGAAGATCACCGAGGAACGAGCGGCCGCTGGAAAAGGCGAAGGCAGACGCAAAAAGCAGCCAAGAAGGCAGCTAAGAAGTCCGGAAGCGGGAGCGAAGTCTGGAGGCGGAAAGAAGTCTGGAGGCGGAGGCGGAAAGAAGTCTGGAAGTTCGGAGGCTGAAAAGGCTCAAAAGAAGGCTGAGGCAGCTCGCAAGAAGGCTGAGGCAGCTCGTAAGAAGATTGAGAACCAGAAGCTTGAGAAGCTAAGAAAGCCGAACAGGCTGAGAAGAAGAAGCAAAGGGACGCGGAGAAAGCTCGAAAGAAAACAAGAGCAAGAAGCAAAGAAGCACGAGCGCGAAGAGAAGAAGAAGGCTAAGGAAGCGGAAAAAAGCAAGCTAAGCTTGAGAAGTATGCGGCCACGCCAAAGGGCGGCCTTACTCGAGACCAGAGGAAGATGCTCCCCTAAGAATCTGACCACTACAGATCTTATCGAACAAAACAAGCGTCTCCAGCTCGAGAAGACTAATTCCGAACTGAAGGCTAAGCTCGCAGAGTATGAGAAGGCAAACCGATCTCAGTTTGCGAAGCTTGCTGACACATTTATGAGCGAGGCCAGCTCGAATCTTACCAAATACGCGGCTAAGAAGGCGACCGATATGCTAATCGGTGCCATCGATTCCAATCTTTCGGTCGGCAGTATTAAGAGCCTCGCGAAGGAAGCTGATCGGGCTACGGGTCTTTCGGAAATTGTAAAGAAGGATAAGAAGTAGTGACGCTTTCTAATACGGCCACACCTAAGTACTATGGCGAATTCCGAGATAAAGTCCTAGCCGGAGAAATCCCAGTCTCTCGAACCATTGAAATGGAGATGAACCGTATTGATGATCTTATTGCTAATCCTCGGTACTATTACGACGACCAGGCAATCGAGGGTTTCATCGCGTTTTGCAACAACGAGATGACGTTGACGGATGGCGCAGACCTGAAGCTGCTTGATAGTTTTAAACTATGGGCCGAAAGTCTGCTGTCTTGGTTTTTATTTCGAACGAGTTACTAAATTCATACCCGATGAGAACGGGCATGAAGGTAGATACGTTCAAGTAGACGAAAAGAGAAGGCTTGTAAACAAGCAGTATCTTATCGTCGCTCGAGGCGCCGCCAAATCGATGTACATGGCGTTTATCCATGCGTATTTTTCTTACGATCGATACGGCGACTACTCATCAAATCGCGACGGCACCAACGATGCCGCAGGCTGAAGAAACGCTTAGCCCTTTCAAGACTGCTATCACGCGGTCCAGAGGGCCCCTGTTTAAGTTTCTGACCGCCGGCAGCGTGCATTCAACAACGGGTGGTAACCGAAACAGGGCTCTTCTGACGCCTACGAAGCGAGGGATCGAGAACTTCTCGACCAAATCGCTGCTCGAAGTTAGGCCGATGAATGTTGACAAACTTCAAGGCCTCCGGACCAAGGTCAACACGGTCGACGAATGGCTTTCCGGAGACGTTCGACAAGACGTGATCTCTGCTCTGGAGCAAGGTGCGTCTAAACTCAATGACTGGGTGATCCTTGCCGTCTCCTCCGAGGGGACGGTGCGAAACGGTATCGGCGATTCAATCAAAATGGAGCTACTTAGCATCCTAAAGGGGATTACTACGATCCGCACACATCCATCTGGTATTACAGACTGGACGAAGTGGAAGAAGTAGCAGATCCCTAACATGTGGGTTAAGGCCCAACCCAATCTTGGTAAAACGGTATCTTACGATACCTATCAACGAGATGTCGCTCGAGCTGAGAACGTGCCATCAGCCCGTAATGACATCTTGGCCAAGCGATTCGGAATTCCGATGGAGGGCTACACGTACTTCTTCACATACGAAGAAACGATACCCCATCAGAAGAGGGAGTACTGGCAGATGCCATGTGCAATGGGAGCGGACCTTTCGCAAGGTGACGACTTCTGTGCGTTTACGTTCCTCTTCCCGCTAGGTGACGGCACCTTCGGAGTCAAGACTCGAGCTTACATTACAACCAGAACCTTCGACAAGCTACCCGCAGCGGGGCGTGTCAAGTACGAATCCTTCATTCGCGAAGGGTCTCTACAGGTTATGGATGGAACTATTCTTGACATGATTGCGGTGTATAACGATCTAGATGATTACATCATCCGATCTGAATTCGACGTCCGAGCTTTCGGATACGATCCATACAACGCCCGAGAGTTTGTCGAGAGATGGGCGACTGAAAACGGACCTTATGGTGTTCATAAGGTCATTCAGGGTGCTCGAACCGAGTCTGTTCCGCTCGGTGAACTTAAGAAGCTGTCGTCCGATAGGCATCTGCTCTTCGATCAGGAGCTGATGTCCTGGGCGATGGGCAATACAATTACAATTGAAGATACTAATGGCAACAGAAAGATTCTTAAGAAACGAATGGATCTTAAGATCGATAGTGTCGCAGCTCTAATGGACGCTTGGGTTTGCCTACAAGCAACAACTAGACGACTTCGCGTAAGAGAGGAGGTCATATGGGTATCCGATCGAGGCTTGCGAGCGCCTGGAATGTATTCGTCAACAACGATTCTCATTCGTTGACTACCCGGACATACAGCGAATACAGACCCTAGGGTATCGTTCTGGTGGTAGCGTGAACCTGGTTCAAACGCTATACAACAAGATTGCACTCGATGTATCTAACACACCGATCCGACACGTACGCGTTGATCAAAATGGCAGGTATGATTCAGAGCAGCCATCCAAGCTCAATGAATGCCTATCGCTAGTGGCCAACATAGACCAGACGTCTAACAGTCTGATCTATGAGCTAGTGTATACGATGCTAGAATACGGATCGGCTGTTCTGGTTCCTGCAGACACGGACATCCGGCTAAACGAGGAAGGATCTTTCGACGTCCTTTCTCTGCGCGTCGGTCGTGTCGTTAACTGGTATACGGACTCCGTAGATGTAGACGTCTACAACGACCGTACCGGTAATAGAGAAACGATTACGGTTTCCAAGAATTCTGTCTGCGTTGTCCATTCTCCGCTGTACGACGTGACCGCAACAAACGGCTCGTTGGCGCAGCGGCTCGCTCGTAAGCTCGACGCCCCTAGACGCTATCGACAATAGTGCCTTGGGCAGAAGCTGGATCTTATTATCCAGCTCCCCTTATTCAGTTCGAGGCGAGCTTAGGCAACAGCAGGCAGAAAGTCGGCGGGAGGCCATTGAATCGCAACTTCGAAACTCTGAGATCGGCGTAGCCTACGTCGACGGAGCGGAGAAGATTACTCAGCTAAACCGACCGGTGGAGAACAACCTACTAGATCAGGTTAAGTATCTTACGGAGCAACTCTACAACGCGCTAGGGTTTCACTGAGAGTGTATTCAATGGCACCGCTGACGCAGAAACAAATCTGTCCTACTACAATAGGGACAGTCAAACCGATTCTAGACAGTATCACAAAAGCAGCGACAATGGTCTTCTTGACCCGAACCGCTAGAACGCAAGGGCAGCGAATCATCTATGTTCGCGACCCGTTCTCGTCAGCGTCTCTGGACTCGGTCGCGTCGATGGCGCAAACGTTCATTACTAATCTGGTAATGACACCTAACGAGATTCGATCCATTATTGGTTCGCCTCAAGCCACAGATCCTAAGGCAGATCAGTTGGCGAATCCAGTATACCAGTTCCGCAAACGCGGAAACCAAACAGGAGGTTCAAAAATGACAGTGTCGATGGATCTTGACACTACCAAGGCCGACTTTTTCCGGCTGGGCCACTGTTGCCGGCGTTAAGTGTAGTGATGGTCGGGTCATCGGCCATGATGCATTCTCGCAAAACGACGGGGCCGTTGTGCCTCTTGTTTGGCAGCATGGCCACGGCGAAGTTACAAACGTCCTCGGACACGCAATGCTCGAGAACCGGGGTAATGGCGTCTACGCCTACGGCTTCTTTAATGGGAGCCAGCAGGCTGAACACGCACGTGAACTGATTGAGCATGGCGACATTAATGCTATGTCGATCTTTGCAAATCAGCTTCGGCAGCGTGGGTCTACAGTTGAGCACGGTAACATCGTTGAGGTGTCCCTCGTGCTTAGGGGCGCCAACCCCGGTGCGACTATCGAGAATGTTGCTGTCGCTCACAGCGATGATTCCGGATACTCTGCCGTCATCCGCATCAGCGAAGACGATGCAACGCATGAAGACTTCGATGGTGGCGAAGAAGAAGCTACCGACGAAGAAGATTCCTCTCCCGAGGGGGATCGTACCATTGGTGAGATTCTTTCTACTCTCACCGAGGAACAGAAGGAGGCGGTCAATTATCTGATTGCCGCCACAATCGACATGGAATTGGAGGAGTCTGAAGAAGACTCTGAAGAGACCGACGAAGAAACCGACGAAGAGGAAAACATGAAGCACAACATCTTCGAGGGTGGCGACAAGCCCGCCCAGAACACCCTGTCCCACTCGGACTTTTGCAGCCATTGTCGAGCGTGCGAAGACGAACGGCACTACTCTGTCGGAGGAGCTCCGACACGCAGACTACGGCATCGAGAACATCGGGTACCTGTTCCCCGACGCCAAGTCTGTCACTGACGAGCCGATCACTCTTGATCGCGACCAGTCTTGGGTTTCCGTTGTCATGAACGGCACCAAGCACTCCCCGTTCGCCAGGATCAAGTCTGTCTTCGCGGATATTCGCGATGATAAGGCCCGTGCTAAGGGTTACGCGAAGAAGGCAATGAAGAAGACCGACGAGGTCATCAAGCTGCTGATGCGTACGACGGTCCCTACGACCATCTACAAGAAGCAGCGTCTGGATCGCGACGACATCGTCGATATTACCGACATGAATGTCGTCTCCTGGCTCAAGAACGAGATGAAGGGTAAGCTCAACGAGGAAATTGCACGTGCGATCCTCATCGGTGATGGCCGTACTGAGTCGGATCCGGACAAGATCAACGAAGAGGCGATTCGCCCCCATCATCAAGGAGAACGAGCTCTACGCGATCCACAAGGTTCTCGAGCACAGCACTACCGATGAGACCCTCGTCGATGACATCGTCCTGGCGTCTGCAGACCTCGAGGGCTCTGGCTCCCCGACGCTGTTCATCGACAAGAAGCGCCTCGTTTCGCTCCTTCTGCTGAAGGACAAGAACGGTCGTCGCATCTACGAGACTGAGGCTTCCCTCGCCGCCGCTATGGGCGTCTCGAAGATCGTCACTGTCCCGCAGATGAATGGCTTTGAGCACCAGGTTAAGGGTGCCGACACCGAGCTGCTGGCTATCGTCGTGGATCTCCGAGATTACACGATTGGCTCTAACGCCGGTGCTGAGCTGGGTATGGCCGAGACGTTTGATCTCGACTTCAACCAGTACAAGTACCTCATGGAGACCCGCCTGTCGGGCTCCCTGACGGCACCGTATTCCGCACTCACGGTCTCCCGCAAGAAGGCGTGATCTCATGGCGAAGTTTAGCGGCAAAGCTAGGCTTCGTAACTACTGGTGGAGACGGAGGAAGGCGTTTATCTAGAGGAACGAAAAGAAGTACCGGCAAAGGGGTTCCTTCGCAGGATCTCCAATCGGTACAACAATTCGGACTCAGTGAACACTAACCTCCGCCTCTCCAACGAAGTTAGCGTAATCCTAACCCCATGGATGAACAACAATCTCATGGACCTTCGATACGTTGTATGGAAAGGCTCAAAATGGGAGGTACAATCAGTATCTGTTGAGCCGCCGAGGGTTACGATACAGCTAGGGAGGTCTTTATGCGCACGTATAAAGATCTCCCTACACTTGCTTAGAAAAAGCAGTAGCCCATAATAGGGTGTACTTTTCAACCGCCCGAAAATCTCAGAGTAGATTACCCGGCGGTAATATTTCATCTAAGCAAAAACAAGTCAGATCACGCATCCGATCGAAGGTATAAGGATAACCAAGAGTACACAGTTACTCTAATCACCAAGGATCCTCAGCCCGACGTTCTAGACGCGATTCTAGACATCCCTTATACAACACTGGACACGTCATACCAATCGGATGGTATGAATCACTTTGTGTTCACCACCTATCTTTAAGGAGAAAACCATGCCCCAGCTCGTTTGGGACGAAGAAGGCAAGCACATTTACCAGACTGGCGTCAGTAAAGGGTGTTCTGTACCCTTACGACCTCAGGCAGAACCGTTACGGTACTGGTGTCGCCTGGAACGGTCTTTAAGTCTGTTTCCGAGAGCCCGGAAGGCGCGGAGTCGTCGGACATCTACGCCGATAATATGAAGTACCTGACGCTGATCTCGGCCGAAAACCTCAAGTTTACAATTGAGGCTTATACCTACCCCGATGAGTTTGCAGTGTGTGACGGCACCGCTGCGCTCGTTGCGGGTATCAACATTGGTCAGCAGCCTCGAACGCGTTTCGCGTTCAGCTACTGCACCAAGCTCGGCAATGATACGAAGGGCGACCAGTACGGCGAGCTCCTTCACATCATTTACGGTGCCATGGCGGCACCTTCTGGAGAAGGCGTACAACACCATCTCGGACTCCCCGAGGCGATCACTTTCTCGTGGAATGTTCCACGGTTCCGATCAACGTGTCGGGCTTCCAGCCCACCGCGCTGATCACGGTCGATTCCACGAAGCTCGAGGCCACAAAGTACAAGAAGATCACCGACAAGCTGTACGGCGCTACCGGCACGCCTACGCTGGTTACGCCCGACGAGATTAAGGCTCTCGTGGCGGCGTGATCACGTTAACGCTTGAACTCCCCGGGGAAGAGCGGTTCGACGAAGAGTCATCTACGTTTGTAACCATGCCTTCGTGCACTTTGCATTTAACGCACTCGCTGGCGGCCGTGAGTAAGTGGGAATCTGTCTATAAACGTTCGTTTTTAGACAACCCTCCCGCCACTCCGGAAGAAACAGTGTATTATGTAGAATGATGTCGGAGGAGCCTCTCCCGGGGATTTTCACGCGACGACTTGACAGAGCGCTTCAAGTCAAAAATAGCAGACTACATTGCCGATGGGGCCTCCGCAACTAATCTACTGTCTCCCCACCTCGCGGTGGCCCTAAAGATTCCATGACCAGTGAATTGATCTACTGGTACATGTCACAATTCAACATCCCGTACGAATGTGATAAATGGAATCTGAACAGGTTGCTGACCTTGATAAAAACTCAGCGCGGCAAAACAAGGCGGCAATAACGTAAACTCAAAAGGCTTCGGCCGCTCAGCGCGCTGTTTCTAAATAGGGCCCGCCGGGCCAAATACAACTCAAGAGGATAACCATGGACTACTCAAATCTTATCGCTGATAAGCAGCACTTTATTAACCGGTCGCATGCCAGTGGTCGTGAAGGTCATGATATTGAGTTCATCGTCCTTCATCACAACGCGGAGTCCGACAGTCCACCGAGACCGTCGGAAACTTCTGGGAGGGCTCCGGAACATCGGCGCACTACCAGGTTGAGGCTGATGGTACTATTGGCCAGCTCGTGCACGACTATGATACCGCGTATCACGCCGGTAGCTGGGAAGCGAACACCAAGTCTATCGGTATCGAGCACGCGAACATCACGGGCCCCAACGATGCCACGCCTTGGGACATCTCCGACGCCACACTGAAGTACGGTGGATATCTCACCGGTGCGCTTTGCTATGGTTACGGCCTTGGCGCGCCCACATGGGGGCTGGAATGTGTTCCCGCATTCGGACTTCTCTTCGACTGCGTGTCCGTTCCAACTCCGGGATAAGTACCGCGACCTCTACATGGGATATGCGGTCGAGATGTACAACCGCCTCTCCGGTGGTGAGGTCGCCCCTGCGTATGCTCCGCCTGCGCCCACCACTGTGGACCGTCGAGAACAGCTTGCCAAGGTCCTGCACTGCTCTGCGGATGCTTCTGACCTTAACCTTCGAGCGCTTGTTCTCGTCTCCGCATCTGATTGGGGTGGCAATAACTTCCCCGTGTGGGATCGAGTTCGCGCAGGATGTTGTAGGCACCGATACTGACGGTATCTGGGGCGAAAAACTCGGAAGAGGCCCATGACGAAACTGTTGCCGAGGTCCAGAGGATCCTTGGAGTCACGGTTGACGGTATTGTCGGACCTGTCACTGCGACCGAACTCACTCGCGTGATTAACAACTAACAGAAAGGAGGGCCGTCATGATTGAGATGAGTTTCAAAGGAGACTTCGAAACGTCAAAATGGCTGCAAAGAGTAAAGGATCAGAATCTTAGGTCTGTACTCAGCGACGCAGCTTCTCGTGGTTTGGCGGCCCTCCAATCTGCAACACCCGAAAAAGACCGGAAAAAAACTGCCCGGTCCTGGGATTACAAAATTGTGAGAACCAAACGAGGCATTAAGATCGTCTGGTATAACACGCACGTTGTTAACGGAGTGCCCTATTGCCATCATCCCTGCAATACGGGCATGGTACTAGGCAGGGCGGCTATGTACAGGGTCGAGATTACATCAATCCAGCTATGCGCCCGATTTTCAACGAGATCGATGAAATGGTGAGAAAGGCACTCGAATAACATGGCAAAATCTATCGAAAACAAGGTCGTCAGCCTAGAGCTCGATGACTCTAAGTTCTCTTCCAAGGTCGAAGGCGTTCTCAAGAATGTCAACCGGCTCAGGGATGGTATGAATTTCAAGACCGCCAACACCGGTCTTGATAACATTACCCCGGCTGCTCAGAGCGCCGCCAAGGGCATGAACGGCCCTCGCCAATAGTGTCAAGAATGTCAACACTACAGTATCGACAACGTCGACTAGTGCTGCTACGGCTACGTCTTCTGTCGGTGCCGTTGCTAAGCAAACTTCGACCAACTTTACTATGCTTGGGGGAGCTGCGTCTGTCGCGCTAGGCAACATTGCCGCTAAGGCTATCACCGCTGGCGGCTCAATGCTCAGCTCCTTCGCATTTGGCCCCATCCTTGACGGTTTCCGTGAATACGAAAAACCAGCTCAACGCAGTCCAGACCATTCAGGCGAATACGTTCTCCAAGGGCGAGACGATCGCTACTATTAACGCAGCCCTTGACGAGCTGAACCAATACGCTGACAAGACAATCTACTCGTTCAGCGAAATGACCAAGAACATTGGCATGTTCACCTCGGCGGGTGTCGGTTTGAAGGAATCGGTGTCCCTCGATTAAGGGTCTTTCCAACGTGGCCCGCTATGTCTGGTGCGTCTTCAGCCCAGGCAGCGACGGCTACGTACCAGCTTTCGCAGGCTCTTTCCACTGGCGTGGTCAAGCTCCAGGACTGGAACTCAATCGTCAACGCCGGTATGGGCGGCGAACAATTCCCAGGAGTCGCTCAAGCGCACCGCTCGCACTTACGGTGTCGAGGTTGACGCGATGATCGAAAAAGCAGGTTCTTTCAGGACCTCGCTTGCCGAAAACTGGCTGACGTCCGACATCATGATCGAGACTCTGCTCAGTATACCGGAGACCCTGTCCAGGAACAGCTCCTGAATGCTGGTTACACTGAAGAGCAGACTGAAGAAATCATGAAGCTCGCAGACACCGCAAATGATGCTGCCACGAAGGTTAAGACATTTGCCCAGCTTATGGACACAACTGCGGAAGCATTGGGTTCCGGCTGGGCTGCTTTTGTTCAGGACCTTCTTCGGCGACTTCGAGCGAGCCAGGACACTTTGGACAGCTGTCGGAGATACCGTCAACGGCATCATCGGATCGTTCTTTTGATGCTGCGCAGGGCATCCTAGACCGATGGGATGAGCTGGCGGATGGTACGAGTGGTGGTACACACTACTCGACCTTTGGAAGACGATGTCAAGGCCGATCTATGCGATCGGGAACGCCCTAAAGGACGTGTTCTCTGGCGATGCCGGGAAGGTACTCTTCGAATTCTCAAAGTACCTGCATCACGAAATCGCCAACTGGCTCATCATGACCAACCGCATGGCTACCGACATGGGGCTTGTCTTCAAAATGGTAGCCCAGCTGCTTAAGCCAGTCGTGTCAGCTCTTATCACTTTTTGGGGCTGCTGTGGGTCAGGTGGCAGTGGCGGCCGGCAAGATCGGTCTGATTCTTCTCGGGGCTATTGTTAAGCCGCTCCTGCGAATTGGCGCTAAGGTGTCAGAGATTGTTACCGTGTTTACTGACTGGTTTAGCAAACTGACCGGCGGAATCGATGTTCTTTCGACCCTTGAACAATCCTAGACACGATCGTAGGGTGGGTTCAGGCGCTTGTTGACTGGTTTACTGAACTAGCCAGTCTCGCAATCACTCCGTTCTTTAATGGAATTCGAGTGGTTATCGAAGCGCTGCTACCGCCCATCGCCGAATTCCTTGGCGTTCTAAAGGACTCGATTAAGTCGGTGTTCGGGCCGGTCTCAGAGAGCATCTCGAAGCTGGGATTCTCTTTCAAGGACTTCCTGAAGAGCTCTACGTCTCCGTTTGGGAAGATGACCCGAGCAGTCACCGACTGGGGTATCTCTTTCTATAAAACAATGGAAGGGATCGCCCAGTCGATCGGGCCGGAGTGGTCTTCGAAGGTAAAGAAGTTCAGTGACAGCGTCAAGCCTCTTGCCGAAGCATTCGGTAAGAACTTGGCAGCCACATTCGACAATGCCGCTAAGGCTGTTAGCAGCTTCTGGAGTAATTCAAAGCCGGGTCTTTTTGCTGGCTTGGGATCGCTCTGCAAAGATTGCATCCGATACATTTAAGACCCTTGCTGAGCGAGTGAGCGCAATCAAGGACGCAGTTAAGGATGCGTTTGGAGGCCAACTATCGGCTATCAAGTCGTTTGGGGAGCACAATCGCAAGTTCTCTGAATAGCTTCATTTACAGCTTCGACGGAAGCAAGCTCTTTGCAAACCTGGGAGCAGGTTTCAAAGAAATGATGAACTCGTTCGGTCCGTTCGGAAAGTTCATCAACGCAACCGTCGACGCGATCGCTAAGATCGGGAGCGCTATTGCGAATCTGACCGATAAGATTTTTGGAGGGGCGTCTTCTTCGGGTCGTTCCTAACAGGAATCTTTGGCAAGCTGGCTACAGCCGTCCATAATACATACGATACTTTCGGCTTTCTCGGTACTATCCTGCTGACGCTAACGAACGCTATGTTCACTTTCGCAGCAGCCTGCACGACGGCCCTCGGCAACCTAGTTTCGGTCTATTTAACGGTGTCGCGGCGATTAAAGGAATTTGCCGCGAATTCGACCGCGTTTGCGTCTTTTAAGGAAAACATTGGAAGCGCCCCAACAGTACGGGCAAAATGATCCAAAATTTCTGGAACGGACTCGGGGATTCACTTCAGAACCTCTCGCTGTCCGATCTGCTGGCGGCGTTCTCCTCGGAGGAGGCCTTGGTATGGGGTTCAAAACGCTCCAGAACCTCCTTGGCGGATTCCAGAATCTGACAGACTCTGCAAACGGACTCATGGGTAAAATCGGAGGGTGTTTAGTGAACTACAGAAGTCGCTTAGCGCTCTAACCGAGGCTATTAAGGCTAAGTCCCTCCGCGATATTGCTGTCTCGGTTGGTATCTTGGCGGCGTCCTTGTTCGTCTTGGCAATGCTTCCCATGGAGCAACTCATTCAGGGTGCAATCGCCATTGGCGTACTGGCTAAAAATTCTAACAACTAGTATGTCCACCTTGGCGGGAGTCAAAGTAAAGACCCCAAGAGTTCGGTGTCATGCTCGCAGCACTAATCGTGTTTAGCGCAGCTATGGTACAGCTGTCTATAGCAGCCCTCATCATGGGGGTCTATGGACACCAAGGCACTTCTTCAGGGATTGTCGCTGTAGGACTCATGCTTGAGGGGTTTGGTACAGTTCGCCAAGCAGCTAGCTAAGAATGAGAAACAAATGATCTCCGGTGCCGCGACTATTCTAGGAATGGCGCTGGCTATCAACATGCTTATTCTTCCCGTCACTATCCTCAGGGCTCTCCCAACGGCAGTGATTATGCAGGGGCTGGTCGCGGTCGGTCTATTGATGGCCGGCGTAGCAGCGTTCGTATATTCTCTGAACAAGAGTACCTCATCGTTCGAGAAGTTGGCTGGAGTTGCCGTCATGCTTCTAGGGGTCGCTCACGCCCTGGTGATGATCTCTGCAGTAGTAGTCGCCCTGGGAATGCTTCCAAGAGGAGCAATAATCCAGGGCCTACTCGGCATGTCTGCGGCTCTAACCGTGATGGCGGTCGTCGCGACTAAGACACCGCCAACTGCATTGGCTGGGGCGTACAGCGTTCTGGCCTTGGCCGTGGCTATGCTAGTAGTCTCAACAGTTCTCCAGAAGATTGGACAAATTCCGTGGGATAACCTCCTAAGTTCAGCTCTCAAAATGGGAGCCGTCTTGGCGGTCCTGGTAATTGCGGCTAGGAGTGCGGAGGGTTCGTGGGAAGGTGCCGCAGCTGTCATTATGATGGCCGTGGCCGTACGAGTTCTCGCAAGCGCTATCGGAGCCATTGCAGCTCTGGACGCCTCGAAGGTGGGTATAGCTTTGCTCGCTATTGCGGGTGGGCTTCTCATCTTCATCGGTGCCGCAGCTCTAGCACCGGCAGTTGCTGCGGGTATACTAATTCTAACGGCTGCTATTGCGGTTCTCGGAGGGTCACCCTCGCGATTATCGGTAGCCTGATCCTTCTAGTCATGGTGGTAACCGCTTTCGTTGCGGCTATCAGCATGGCAGGACCTGCGATTGGTGCTGGTATTGTCTCTATCGCAGCTGGCATCGCCGCGGGTGCTACTATCATCGCTGCCGCGGCTCCTGCTATCGAGGCTGCCCTCGTTGGCGTGGCCAATGCGGTGAAGAATGCGGCGCCAGCCCTGGCGAGGCCCTTAAAGCCCCTAGCTAAGGCGCTTGGTCCAGCCCTTATCGAGTTCATCAAGGTTCTAGGCAAGGGGATTCGGCAACTTGCAGTTGAGGTAATCCGATTCCTCTATGAGCAAGGGCCTCAGTTGACCGGAGCTATCATCACGTTCCTCGCCAATCTACTGGGTCAGCTAGCCGCAAGAATGCCAGAGATTCTCGCCAATTTGCTTATCATACTAGATACAGTGCTGTCGGCCATTGATGCATATCTCCCACAGCTTGGGGAGCATCTGCTCAACTGGCTCAATTCGCTCATGGACTTCTTGTTCGAAGCGATACCGACGATTCTACAGTTCGTGATTGACCTGGTTGTCGAGATCGCTAACACGCTCGCCGACAACGTTCAGCCAATGGTCGATGCAGGTGTCAACCTCATTACCGCGTGGCTAAATGGCATGGCTAGTATGGCAGCAGGAATTATCGACGCAGCATTCCAGGCATTGATCACTTTTTATCAACGCGTTCTCAGACGCAATTGATCAACGTGGTCCCGAGCTGAAAAGCGGCAGTCAATAAGCTGGTTAATAGCATCAAGAACTTTCTCTTTGGCGATATTTCTAATATCGCTAGTAGTGTTGGCGATAAGGCTGCGTCTATCGGGCGCAACATTATTGACGGCATTAAGAACGGTCTCAATAATGCCAAGAACAAGGTTCTCAATACGATGAAGAACCTCGCTAATAGCTGTCTTGACACAGTCAAGAGCTATCTTGGTATTCAATCTCCGTCGAGAAAGTTTGCCGAGGTCGGTAAGTTCATGATGCTCGGTATGTCGAAAGGCCTCGGGAACACCGAGGATACCGTGTATCGCGACCTTAGGAATATTTCCGAAAAGATCATGGACACTATGGATCTCAATATGGACTACGCCCCTGTGATTAAGCCCACAGTCGACATGTCCGAGATTCAGGCCTGCGCGACCTAGAGCTGAATGACGTCCACGCTTCGGTGGTCGGTTCGTCGGTTCAAAATGGCAGCCAAATGCAGCAAGAGATCCGAGCACTCCGCGAGGAACTGAAGCGCAACCAGACCCCAACGGTCTTCAACCAGTACAACACATCGCCGAAGGCTCTTGATTTGAACGAAATCTATCGTCAGACCGAGCGCCAGATCGACCGAATGAAAAGGATTTGATTGATCATGCCCATCTCAAAACTGACACTAACTGCGTCGTTGAGTAAACGCCAGTTTATTCTTGACTTAAACGTCATTAACAAGGGATGGGTGGCGCAGGTGATCGAAGGCACATTTAGCAGTTCATCTTCTTACTCGTTCACAGATGCCACCATTACGTCTTCCGAAAATTCGCCAATTGACATCAACGTTAGACTGACTCCTACGGTTAGTATACCAGAGCTTTCCTCCGGCGAGATTTTATCGTTCCTGAGTTTCATGGTGCCGGGCTCAAAAGTGGAGCTCGAATACGACAGCATCCCGTCGCCAACCGTGGTATATACCCGAACCGATTCGAATTCGCCGTACGAACCGTCGGTTAGAGAGTTAAACGTTTCCAGATGGACACAGAATTGCGTTGCTAGAGAAATTAAATACAATTACTCTGAACATCCAGCGACTATCGAATTTACAATATCGACAGAAAAACCATACCTAGAAGGTTCTGAGCTCACCCCTATACCATTTGGCAGACAGGCGTCAACCTTACCAAACTCACTCAGCAATTTTTAATAAGCTGGCGACCTATAACTTCCTGTGGGACCTAGTAACGCTAGTTGCAGTATACCCAGCTATTTCTGTTGGAAACTACAGGACGATCTCCTACGCTGACTTACCGTATGTGATGGTCGCTTACTCGAATAATTCATCGAGCCCATTAGAGGTTCATATCGATACGAACTCTAGCGGCGCTAAAGCTTTCTCGTTTAGACAAGGCGCAAATCCGCAATCGTCGTATGCTTATATTACTAGTAATCCTGCGATAGCCCCCATCGGATCATATTCCACCTTATTTTATGAAAATTACACCAATAGTGGAGCTCTATCAGGTTCATACGGTAGCTACTACAAACTATTGCGCCTAAAGCCGGTGCGAGGAGGGCTCTAAGATGCCTAACATGGTACAGGTATATAGCAAAAACGCGAACCGGTTCGATAACTACCCAGTTTTTCGATCTGATCTTAAAGAGCGAATTGAAAAAGGCTCGTTAACGTTTAGATCAGCGGAGCCTTTTACGAGAGGCGTTGGTTCTCTCGTTTGCGTTTTGTCAGTGAGCCACGAAGCCTTCATCGTATCGGAAATCGTCACAGATTTTGATGGGATTACAGAAGTAACATGTATTTCCGCATGGGAATTCATGGAGCGAAGAACTCTCATGAATTATTTGCGTACCTCCTCTTTCTCGCTGAGGGAGACATCGATAAGATTCAGAACTATTTTATTAACTATAGTCGCGCTAGTAAATACGACATAGGAATAGATTTTAGGTTTGCGGCAAATTCGTATAAGGATTATCGGACTGTAACTCTAGACCCGTCTACATCCATATACGAAGCGGTCTGCAACTCTATTGTAAGGGGTGAATGCCTCTCTATCATCGACGTACAAACCAAGGCCGGATTCTAATCGCGCTACTGTCGTTTTTAGCTGTCGAAGATCTAGACACAAAAACCGGAGCGACTTCCATCGGAGTCGTCGATGGGAGTCAAAAGGGTACGTTAAGAGAATGCTCCCCAGTAACCCAACTCATTGGAACATTGCGAAAACCAATGACTCGGGGACATTTAAAGTCTCCTCGAGAGGGATAAAGGGACTTGGAAGCAAAAATCACGCGTACATGATAGACAACCGCGAGTTTAGCAGGTGGAGCTATACGAAACGGGGATCGAGGGCGACGAAAAAGAATTGGGGGCCTATCACCATCGGCATCACCCCTGGTGAGTATAAAGCCTCCTCGATCGAACTTCAAACTCTTTCAGGCGGGCAATACTCTTCGTTGACCGTGGGGCGCCCAGCTTCGTTCTCCGCTTTGGGCATGTTCATAACGGGATATGTGCTGGAGAAGACAGTTAGTGGGGGCGATTACACGAATTACTCCGTTAAGATTCAGCCCGATCACGTATACAAAGGAGGGAGGGACGTCACGGCAGAATGGATATAACACGTATTATAGAAACCATCGTCCCGCTAGTGACTGCTGTTCTGGGCGCGTCGGGGCTGTGGGCTTGGCTGCAGTCCAAATCGTCGCGTCATCACGCCGAGGACGATCTTCTCATCGGCGTAGCGCGTTCGCAGATCATCTCGATGGGACGATACTACATCGAGAGGGGCTACATCCTGATTGATGAGTATGATGATTTCTATAATTATTTATACAAGCCCCTACACCGACATTGGCGGTAATGGCTCAGCTCGAAGGATCTTCGAAGCCGTTGAAGATCTACCGATGCTACCGAAAGGTAGCGATGGAAGGAAAGATATATGAAGAATCACCATTACGATGCGCTCAAGAACGTTGCTTTGCTGTGGATTCCCGCGCTGGCAACTCTCATCAACACTGTTGGCATGGTGTGGGGTCTCCCCTACACTAATGAAATCACCGCGACGATCACTGCGGTCGGAGTGTTCCTCGGTGCGGGTCTGAAGATCAGTTCCAACAATTACACCCCGCCCATTGATGGCGACCTTGTCGTCACCAAGCACGATGAGGTCTATGCTGACTTCCCGGCAGAGCCGTCCGCGTTGAACGATGGCGACACCATCACTATGAGGGTTACAAAGCCTTCTGGAGCTTCAGACTAATAAAAAAACAAGGGCTATAGTGAGATATATTCACTAGAAAGGAGCATCTCATGCCCAACGTCGAACGTCTTTACGACCACGAAGACCTTGAGAACGAAGTTCTTAATTGGCTCGGCGGAGAAGACCCCTCTACCAACGAATACACTACCGCTGTCGGTAACCTCGAAAAAGCTGCATCGCCTCGCTAAAGATTCTGATCTTAAGCAGCTGATCCCCTCTTCTGAGGTCATCGCAAACGGACTTGTGTACTTGGTGGGTCTTCTCGCCGTACTCAATTACGAACAGACTCATGTCCTCGCGTCGAAGGCATTCGGAATGCTGAAGTTCCGTCGCTAGAACTCAACTCTCATAAACCTATAACTCCGGAAAAACTGGGGTTATAGGTTTTTGCGAACTATACACAAAAATTTACACCGCATGTAATGAGAACCATCACCCTCTACGAAAGGACCAATCATGTTCTACTACATCATCATCGCCCTCCTCGTCTGCCTCGCCGCGTCGCTGTACTGGGGCGCCACCAAGGCTGAAAAGATCGAAAAGATCCAGAAGTCTACCATGGCTGCCTACGACCGTCGCCTCGGCGTGAATTCGCAGGAGCAGCTCGATGAGCTGATGCGAGACATTTGGCACGCGATCTACGACTGATCTCTCACCCTATAACCCAAAACCTGGGTTATAGGTTTTTCGCGCACAATCTACAACGAATATAATGAGAACTACAAACTTCTATGAAAGGACTCACCATGTTCGTTTACATCACGCTCACTGTTGTTACTATCGCACTTGTAATCGTTTCCGCTTATGCTATATTTCGCTTGCAGTTACTGCGATATGCAGAAAGATGCGATTGCCGAGCTTAAGACTCGCAATCAGACTCTTTGTGCATATCTCGAGACTGCTCACGAATTGGTCGTAGACGGATCCCCCAACCGCGCGAAGTATCTCGACAATGTGCTGTTTGAAATCAGCATGTATGAAGACTGATTCAACCCACAGCTCTCACCTATACACCTTACACGGTGTATAGGCTTTTCGCATTTTTTTACAGTTCCTATAATGAGAAGATTACTCTCTACAAGAAAGGAACTACCATGTTCGCTCAGACCCTCATCGCCATCGTCGGTATCGCTTTCTTCGCTGCCTCTACCGTGCTCTACTACGCACGCATGTTCAGCTGAAAAGCAACCCTGATCCAATAGGGTCTAAAGGACATCACTCCACCTTTAGACACCCTCTCAACCCTATAGCCCTACATGGGTTATAGGTTTTTAAATATTAAAAACACTCCCTATAATGAGAACCAACCCCTCAAGAAAGGAACCATCATGGCTACCCAGATCTCCCTCCCCGTTGCTGTTGCGGGAGCGATCGCTGTCTCTGCCTTCTCCGTCAACTACGGTAAGAAGATCCAGAAGAAGTTCTACAAGAACCTCTTCAAGCTCTCCTTCACCTCCAAGAACGAGATGGCGCGGAAGCTCGCTAACCGCATCATCTACGAGGACCTCCGGGTCAAGTTTGATCCCATCCCCGAGGACGACTGATCTCTCACACCTATACTCCTACATGGAGTATAGGCTTTGACGCGTTATTTTTTTACACGGTATATAATGAGAACCAACCCCTATGAAAGGACCCCATTATGTCTACCGTCATCACGTTCATTGTTGGTGCCCTCGTCGTCATGCCCATGTGGTGTGCAATTGGCGCTATTCTCCACGCTTTCGACATCGATCGTAAAATCATTCTGATTTGGACCGATGTCTTCGAGTGGAAGATGATCCCCGCCTACGCGCTCATTTTTCATGTTCATTCTGCCGGCGATCGGCGCTACACCGTCGTGAAAGTCGCACTGGACAAAGCGTTCGCTCGTTGATCTCACACCTATAACCCTAACACGGGTTATAGGCTTTGCAGCGCCGCAAAAAATACCCATTCTATAATGAGAACTAACCCCTCAAGAAAGGAACTCCCCATGTCCAACTCCACCGAAATCGAAGAGACCCCCGAAAAGGCCCCTCTCATGGACCGCGTCTGTGATTTCGCCAAGAAGACTGTTCCCGTCGCCAAGACTGCTGCTCTTGGCTCGGTTGCGCTTTTTCCTCGGCGGGCTCACCATTCTGTCGTTCAAGATGGGCCCTGCCCGACTCCGACTCGGAAGAGTGACATCTTCCTCTGAGATCACTCTCACCTATACACCTTACATGGTGTATAGGCTTTTTCATGAAAAGGAGCAATATCATGATCAAGCGTAAGGTCTACAACATCGACGAGGTTGACACATCCATCCCTCCGGGTGGTATCGTATCGATCTCCCCTATTGCAGCCACCCTTTCCCCAACCAATAAGCTGGAAATGCTCGCAATGGGCATTTTTCATCAAGAACTACATTCCGGGAAAGCCGGTCCACATGCGTTATGGACATCCGCGTAACCATGAAGACGTCCAATTCAGGAATTCATACGGGGATCTTGTCATGATCCACCGAGAATACGCTGAGGATCCTGAAGTCTCATACGCCGTAGTCCCTTACCGCGTGGCTAGCTCGGCGGATAGGACTGCATTCGCTAAGAATTTTGTCATCGTTGACAAGAGTCTTAGTACCATCGATTACCTCTCCGTCCCATCCATCGATGTCGAATCAGATGCTCGATTCATCCCGATTCGAGCAGAATCTCTCATCGACAACAACCTACTCTTCGCAATCAATTCTCTCTGAAAGGCAAACTACAATGGAAACCTTCGGCACCATCATCATGCTCATCATTATCCTCACCTTCTTCGCCTTTATGGCGATCATCAACGCAATCTCCAAGATCCTCGGCGGCGGTACCGGCAAGATCGCTGTTACCGGCTTTGTTGGCTTCCTCCTTCTCAAGTTCTTCGGCCCGAAGCTTGAGAAGTACATCGAGGAATACCGCAACCGCAACAACCAGAACAAGTGACACACAACTGAATATTTCCCAGTGGGAACCCCATCCTTTGAAAGGAAGCATCCAACCATGAATCTCAAGCACATCGCCAAGGGCATCGTCAATTGGTGCAAGGCAAACCCCCAGATCTTCATTACTGGCCTCGGAATCGCGTCGGCTATCGCTACCTCCATCACCTCTGGCAAGTGCCACGTGAAGGCTGTCAAGGCCGACGAACTCGATCCCTCCGACAACCTTCTCGACTTCGCTAAGCGTAACTGGAAGTGCTACGTCCCCGCGGCGATCTCGCTCGGCGTGACTATTTTCGCTTTCGGAGCCCTTCACGGCGCCACCGAGAAGAAGTACCAGGCGCTCGCTGCTGCATATTCGGTCTCTCAGCTGGATCTCTCTGATCTGAGGAGCAAGATGGCCGAACAGGTGAAGGTCCTCAAGGAGGGCTCTAAGCCTGCTGACAAGAAGGCAGCTAAGAAGGAGCTTCCTGCTGGTTCGATGGTCCTCTTTGGCGACGAAGAGGTGCTCTGCAAGGACGCCATTACGGGTCGTACCTTCCGTTCGACCCCTGAGAAGATCCGTGCGTACTGCAACAACATCACTGAAGACCCTACTCGGCATGGCCCTTGCCCGCTTAACGATTTCTACAGCCAGATTCACATTGGGCAGGTCGGAATCGGCGACGAGCTCGGATGGGAAGGCGGGGTCACGATCAAGCCTGAGTTCCGACCTGTGCTTCTGGATTCCGGATCGCCCGCGGTCGAGGTTGCGATTGAACCCTCTCCGCAACCGAATTGGTTCAAGATCGGTTGAAGAGCTGTGACCAAGAACAACACGGTCACATTCACTGACGAGCCGATAGAGTACACAGACCCGCCCTGAATCCTGGCCGAGCAAAAAATAACGCGTCCTATAATGAGAACTAACCCTCAAGAAAAGGACACACCCTATGTTTGCATTCGGAATCCTGCTCGGTTTCTTCGGTATGTGCTCTGCCTTAGATCCAAACAGACTTCGGAAGAAGCAACTCAAGAAATCAATAATTGAGACACTCTCGCCTCTATACACCTTACATGGTGTATAGGGGCTTCAAAAATTTACACGGCCCATAATGAGAACCAACCCCCTATGAAAGGACTCATTATGTTCTGCCGTATCGCCCTCCCTGCCTCTGCGCAGTCACCTTTGGCTGCTTTGCTTACCTCGCCAATGAGCGCCGCAAGAAGGTTGAAGCGGAGCGCCGGATGAAACTCGAATTTGAGCGACTTATCAAGTTCGCTGATAATTACGATGAAAATCTGGACCCGCTCACGACCCTCTTCGACGAGCTTAGCGTTTGGAGCGAAGACATCAAGACTCGCAATGGGAAGCCTCTCCCGGTCTGAACAGCTGACCTACCATATTCTCACCTATAACCCAAACACGGGTTATAGGCTTTCACATCACCCCGAAAGGAACACAAAATGAAGCGAGTACTCGCATCGATCGGCCTGGGAGCCGTGATCGTCGGAGGTCTTATTTCTCCGGCTATCGCGGAAGGCACCCCGCAGATCAAGGCCGAAGTTACTAAGGCTACCAGCGCATCGCGACAGGTCTCGTCCGAGATCAACGTCAGCGGTACCTGGACCGTCGAAAAAGCTTGCGGTCGGACAGTCTTTCACGGTCTCCACCACTCCTACGAATGGGGGCGTTCCCTTTAGTGGAACGCATCGTTCCCGTTTATGTTGGACGACGGGACTAAGGTCGGCGAATGTATCGCTGACCAGGCGAATCTGACCTGCAAGGTCAATGAGGTCCCGCCTTCCTACGCCGATAAGATCGATGTCAAAGGGGTCTTGGTGGGCCCTGAGCCCGTCTTCAGGAAGGTGCCATTGGCACCGAAGAGGCTCCCATCGTTCTGAATGGCGAAGTGGTCAAGAAGCTCGTGTGGGGCGATGCCCAGGGGTACGGGTACCTGCACGAACGACTGTGACAACGCGGCTCATTACGAGTACGCCCGCCCGGAAAATCTGAAATTCGGGTGGACCAACGATAACGGTACCGTTGGGTGGGCGATCAAGTGGATCGCCACGCCCGGTGTCGAGTATGTTGTGAAGGACTTCGACACACCTCTCGGAACGTCGGTGAAGTGCACGAAGAGTGGCGAGTGGGATCCCGCTACGACTGAAATCATCACGGCCACTCGAGTTGACGCGAACGCGATTAAGTTCACGGCTCCCGCCGACTCCAAGGTGTGTATTACGTTCCCTCCGGAGCAGATGAAGGTTCCTGAGGGTCAGAGCAGCGTTACCAACCACGCTGAGGTGAATGGCCCTCAAGCTGGAGGCTACCACTACTCTCAAGTCCAATGGGGGCACCGATGGTGATGGCTCTAATAAGCCGAAGCCTACGCCGGCCCCCCACACCCGAACTCTACTCCCTCTCCGAATCCTACTACCCCTGCACTGACTCCTTCCCCCAAGCCTTCTGAGTCCATCCCGGCCCCGAAGCCTTCGGAGAAGCCCACCCCTCAAGCCTAGTGTGACTACCCCCGCTCCTAAGCCCAGTGCGACCACTCCGGCCCCGAAGCAGAACGTTACCCCAGCTACCTCCAAGAATAGCGAACAGCCTAAGCTCGCTAAGACCGGTTCGTCGGCTGCGCTTGCCGGCGTTCTGGCTATGTTGCTGGCGCTCATCGGCGTCGGTTTCTACACCATCCCCGAAAGGATAACAACTGAAATGCAGTCCATCAAGGTTACTTACGAGTCGTTCGACGGCGAGCAGGTCGAGGAAGAGCTCTACTTCCACCTCTCGAAGAGCGAGCTTACTGACATGGAGCTCCGAAAGTACCCCCTGTCGCTCAAGCTCGCTCGGGTCACGTCTGGAAACGCAACCGGTGCTGATGCGTACAACCTCATGCGCGATTTCATTGCTGCTTCTTACGGCAGGCGAGGCGAAGACGGACGCCGATTCATCAAGGACGTCAAGGAGACGGAATCCTTCATGATTTCGCCGGCGTTTGACGCTCTTCTGGACAAGCTTCTGGAAGATGAGAGCTTCACCATGAAGTTCATGGCGGGCCTGTTCCCCAAGGGACATCATGGAGAAGGCTCAGAAGCTCTCGACGAGAACCCCGGTAAGTCTCCCGCTGGGCTCCGAGCGATTGCTGAGGGCTCAGAATGGCTGACGTGGTTCCCATCGAACCTTCGTCCGGCTCCTTCCTGGAAACTCTGATAAGTCCAGGAGGGGCCGCCCCTGTCAAGAAGGAAACGAAGGTCATCGCTAAAGCGAAGGCCAAAAAGTCTAGCCCCATCAAGGAGGCTCTTAAGACTTTCTTTGTCGACGACCTGCCTGACATCGCGAACCACTTGGTGATTGATGTCGCGATCCCAGCTGCTAAGAACGCCATCACCGACATGGTGACGCAAGGTATTCAGCAGCTTCTTTACGGCGCTGTCGACATTAACCGTGGCCGCAGTAGCACATACACGTCGTACGGGTCAGCATCTCGTGCGACGTACACTAAAAACACTCCTGGTAATGCGCGTCATCTGGAGCCTCGCAAGAACATGCGTCAGAGCAGCGTTCGAGTTGACGATCTCGTCTTCGAGACGAAGGCTGACGCGACTGAGGTAATTGAATACATGGCGGAGATTATGGAAAAATATGGTCAGTTCTCCGTTGCTGATCTATATTCTTCTGTCGGTATTCAGCCCAAATACACCGATGAGCGTTGGGGATGGACGACCCTCGACGCATTCGATGTCCGATCCTCCCGCGAGGGTTGGGTTATTGTTTCGGATTCCCCGGAACCCATCAAGTGACTTATATTTTCTGAAAGGAGCCAAGTCTGATGTCTGTCAGCACTCTCTTCCACACTGGCGTCGCTCGCATTTCGAAGCACGCTCCCACAATCCTTAGCGTCGGTGCTTCCATCGGCGTTGTCGCGACTTCTGCTCTTGCATGGCGTGCTGGACGTACTTTCGAGGACGTCGAGTACCGCAACTACGAGCGTATCAAGGACTGCCAGAATCGGGCCGACGAGATCCCCGACGAGGACGTTCCGTCGATCGAGCGTAAGAACCGACTCGCATTCGCTCTCGACGCTGCTCGCCATATTGCCCCCTACGGTAATTATTGGCGGCACCACTATCGCTCTCATCTATTTCAGCAATAGTATCTCCCGTAAGCGCATGGCTGCTCTGAGCGCTGCATATTTTGCGGTGCAGAACGCCTTTGACAACTACAAGGCGAAGATGGTGGACACGCTGGGTAAGGAGACCGTTGACAAGATCGTGGCTCGAAGCTTCCTAATTACGGGAAGACGGCTGAAGAGATCCTCGAGAATGATGATCGTAACGACGCTGCCGATGTAACAGATGCAGTTCTTTCGATGGTTCGAGAGTGTTCGCCGTACGCTCGAATCATCTCTGAGACGTCGTCCACCGCGTGGGACCCCAACGAAGACTATACGGTGATGAACCTCGGCGAGGTTCAGGCGTGGGCGAATCGACGGCTGGGGAAGAAGGACACCTCTTCCTCAATGAGGTCTTTGACCAGCTCGGCCTCTCTCGCATGAAGGAGGGGCTCTCGTCAGGGTGGCTCAAGAACGGCGATGGAGACGGATACGTTTCCTTTGGTGACTTCGAAAGCGCGATCTACCGAGTCCCTGACTACGAACGCAAGTCGATTCATTCGAATGTTGTTGTCGATTTCAACGTCGACGGCGTGATCTGGGATAAGATCTGACGTGATGTATCTGCCCCTGGCTTATAGAGCGAGGGTGTCTCGGGGATTATCGTGGCCTTGCTTCGGTGTGGGACGAAATTGAATTCGTTTTGGTATATTCCGGAAGACGAAGATAAAGCTATTCAGGCTCTTCGTATGCGGGATGAGTACTCTTACGAACTCGATCGTCCCACCCTGAGGAAAGGGGTGGTGTCCTTTCTCGAGGTGTTTGTCTCCATTACCGATACCTTGACTGCGATGGTGTACCAGGATCGAGAAGAATTCACTCGATCCATCTTGATGAACCTGGGGGTGTCCGATGCGGTCGACTCTAGGTTCTTGGGCGCTGCGTTGTATGCTCGTGCACTCGATAGTGCCGAGACGGTAATGTACAGAACCTACCAGAAAAATGGATCCGGTGGCTTATTTAGGGGTGCCTGGAGCCGACCTGCTAGAGATGCCCTTACGCGACCAGATGATCATCTGGGCGAATAATTACGATCCATATCACTAGAAAGGAGGTGAGCATGGATTTCATAGCATCGAGACTGCTCCCGTTCGAGGACAAGCCGGAGCAGTTAGCTGCGGCCCCTGACTTCATCAATGGATATTCTCGAGATATCATGATTAACAGGGGCGAGTTCGTTGCTGTGTGGGATCCCGACACTGAGCTGTGGACTAAGAGAGAGCACAAGATCATTGATTTGATCGACTCTGATGTCCTGGCTTACGTCGAAGACGCTGCGAAGCGTCACATTAGCTTGCTTCCCAGGCTCTGTCGACGAGACGGAGATGGTGTGTGGAAGAGGTATCGCCTATGGACCAAAAAAACATGGTCGATACCGACCATCCGCTTGACCGCAAACCCATATTTGCAGACACGCCCTATTAGACAAGAGGATTACGCATCATTCAGATTGCCGTACTCCCTGTCCGATAGCGAGCCTGTGAATTGGAATAAGCTCGTAGACACACTCTACGACCCTGAGGAGCGAGAGAAGATTGAATGGGGTATCGGAGCTATCCTGACTGGCGATTGTCGTAAGATCGACAAATTCCTTGTCTTCTACGGTGAGCCTGGTTCGGGTAAGTCGACGATTCTAAATGTCATGCAATCTCTCTTCGGAGAGTACGCTACGGCGTTCGATTCCGAATCACTCGCTCAGCGTAGTAATGCATTCGCGTTATCTGCATTTGCTGATGATCCTCTGGTGGCCGTAGAGCACGATGGAGACCTTAGTAAGATAGAGACCAATACTCGTCTTAACTCCATCATCTCTCACGAAATTCAGCTGGTGAACGAGAAGTTCAAGAAGCCTCGTCCCGTGCGGATCTCTACGATGCTACTCATGGCGTCAAATAACCCTGTCAAGATCACCGATTCGAACTCGGGTATTCCTCGGCGATTGATCGATATTTTACCCCTCCAATAGGCGCATTCCTATTGGAGAGTATCGCAAGATCATGTCGGGCATATCTGAGGAGCTCTGGGGCTATCGCCAATCACTGTATTTCCGTGTATCGTAGTCTGGGCCCTGACTACTATAAGGATTACAGGACGCAAGTCATGATGGGTGAGACCAACCCCGTCTACAACTTCATGTTCGAGATGTACGATGATTACTCTACTCGAGAGTTCGTCACACTTGCATCTGCGTACATGGAGTATAGGAATTATGCTGAGGCGTCTGGCCTTTCCTGGGTCATGCCTAAGCATAGGTTCCAGACCGAAATGAAGCATTACTTTAACGAGTTCCACGAACGCTGCAGAGTTAATGGAGTTCGCCAACGAAATGTATATTTTGGGTTCAGAACAGAGCTCTTTTGAATCGGGAGACCTAGTCGCGCAGCCGGTTGAGGATGATACATGGCTTGATCTGAAGCCTATGGATCATACCGCTTTCGATGATATTTTCGAAAATCAACCGGCCCATACGCATCTGCCCAAGGAACCCCCAAAGAACCTTGGGATTCAGTCACAACTACACTCAAAGACATCGATATATCGAAGCAGCATTATGTCAGGCTCCTGAAGAGTATGTTGTTATCGATTTCGATCTGAAAGGAGAGAACGGTGAAAAAGACCTCAGTCTTAATCTTCGCGCTGCTAGCGCTTGGCCTCCGACGTTTGCGGAAGTGTCAAAAAGTGGTAGAGGATTACACCTCGTCTACCGCTACGCTGGTTCTGGTAATACCGTTGCCGACTATGCGCCGGAATCGAAATCAAACGATTCAGAGGGAAGTCTGCCCTGCGTAGACGACTCTCTCGCAAACGACCCTGCCCATCGCAGACTACGTGCAGCCACTGCCCGAGAAAGCAAAGCGCGTGATTAATAAACAGCACGTCAAAGATGAGAACCACCTTCGTGCTCTCATCGCGAAGGCATTGCGAAAGGAGGTGCACTCCGCCACGGCGCCTAGCGTCGACTTCATCAAGCAGGTCCTGGACGATGCATATTCATCTGGGATCACATATGATGTGTCAGACGCTAAGAACGCTGTCAACATCCTTCGCCGCTAAGTCTACTCATCAGGCTGAGCGGTGTCTGAAGTTGCAGGAGATGCACTTCATGTCTGAAGACAAGATGGAAGTGCAGTCAGACGGAGAAGGACCAATTGCGTTCTTCGACGTCGAGGTATTTCTAACCTCTTCATCGTCTGCTACAAAGTATCCCGGGAGCCGGTCCGACGCTTCTTCAACCCGTCTGCTGAAGATGTGAAGAAGCTTATGAATCTCCGCCCTAATCGGATTCAATAATCGTAAGTACGATAACCGCATAATGTATGCTGCGGCTCTCGGATATTCTAATGAGGAACTATTCGAGCAGTCTCAGCGTATCATCGAGAACAAAGCAAACGCTACTTTCCGAGAAGCATACTCAATGTCCCTACACGGATATTTACGACTTCTCGACGAAAAAGCAATCGCTCAAGAAGTGGGAGATTGAACTTGGGATTCATCACCAGGAACTTGGTCTTCCTTGGGACAAGCCAGTTCCTGAGGAGCTTTTGGGAAAGCGCAGGTGACTACTGCGCGAACGATGTCGAGGCGACCGAAGCTGTGTTCAATCACCTTAGTGATGACTGGGGTGCCCTGACAGATTCTGGCTGAGCTTTCTGGACTATCTGTTAACGACACAACAAACCAGCACACATGCGCACTTGTGTTCGGAAAGGAGCGACGGCCCGATAAGAGCAAGTTCGTTTACACAAACCTATCCACGATCTCTCCCAGGATACACCTTCGATAAATTCAAAGGCTCGTCCTATCGTGGAGAAGACCCTCGGGGAAGGGGATACGTATATTCCGAACCAGGTTACTACGAAGATGTTGTGCTCCTAGATGTCGCTTCTATGCACTCCGACATCTATCGAAGAGCTTAACCTCTTCGGACCCTATACCAAGAAGTACAGTGAACTTAAGCAAGCTCGCATCGCGATTAAGCATAAGGACATGGACGCTCTTGGTAAAACTGTTTTGACGGTAGGCTTCTGTCTATCGCTGAGGCAGCACGATCTGGACAAGCTTGGAACGGCACTCAAGCTTCCTATCAACTCCATGTACGGATTGACGAGCGCCAAGTTCGACAACCCTGCATACGATCCTCGCAACATCGATAACATCGTTGCGAAGCGGGGAGCACTGTTTATGATCGACCTCAAGCATTATGTGCAGGACGAGCTCGGTCTGACTGTAGCGCACATCAAGACGGACTCGATCAAGATCCCGGGCGCCACACCCTGATGATATTCAGAAGGTGATGGACTTCGGTCAGCGATACGGGTATGACCTTCGAACACGAGGCCACCTACGCCAAGATGGTCCTCGTGAACAAGGCCGTCTATATTGCCAAGTACGCATTCCTCACGAAGGTGAGTGGACGGCTACTGGCAAGCAGTTCCAGGAGCCCTACGTATTCAAGAAGCTCTTCTCCGGAGAGCCGATTGAATTCGAGGACTACGTCCAGACCAAGCAGGTACAGACCGCTATGTATCTGCGCTTCTCTGATGGGGAGCCTCACTTCGTCGGTAAGGTCGGTCATTCAGTGCCGATTAAACCGGAGAGGGGTGGCGGTGAACTCCTTTAGGGAGAACAAGGACGGCGAAATCAAGGACGCCGTTGTGGGTACTAAGGGATATTTCTGGAAGGAAGCAGAAGTAGTCGAGTATCTACACCTGGAGCAGGATGTTGATACATCTTACTCGAAGCGCTGCGGACGAAGCGCGCGCAGCCATTGAACAATTCATCAACTTCGACGAATTCGTCGCTTAGAAAGGAAACCCAATCACGGCATCTGATATCTGCATCGAGAACGGTAAGCTGTTCTTCCTGAATTTCTCGGAGCTGCTTCGCGATTCAACAAGGAAGGTCGTCGTGAGTTCTCCGTCGCGATCCCTCTGGATCTCGTGGATGATCTCGTCAATGATGGATGGAACATCAAGTACGGCAAGGACAAGGACCGTAATCCCGATCCCGAGCGTCCTTACCTAACGGTCAAGGTCCGCTTCGACTTCCGTCCTCCGTCGATCTGGATGATTACCGGCGGGCGCAAGGTACTGCTGTCTGAAGAGACTGTTGGCTCGCTGGACGGCGTTACGATCAAGACGGCTGACGTTGTGATCTCCCCGCACGTCTACGACTTCAACGGTAACAAGGGCATCAGTGCCTCATCTGAAGGAGGCCTACATCACGGTCGATGATGAGACCTCGACGTTCGCTGCTAAGTACGCAGATCTGGACGTCTAAACCCAAAACTCGGCGGGGGTGGATTGTGTGTGGTCTGCCCCGTCGTTAGGGGTATAGAGATGCTTGATAACATTGATATCTGGGCTCGCGTACCGAATTTCCCTCAATACGAGGTTAATCGTTTGGGGGTATCCAAAGAGTCGGTTCTAATGTTAGGCTTCAACCATTTACGAGAAATGGCCAGAGTCTCTACGTCCGACTTTACAATTCTTCCGGGAAGGCGTCTGAGAAGACTGTCGCCTCGGTAGTGTGGGCTGCCTTCTACAAGAGGTGGCCCCACGATTCCTTCGTCTGTCACGCTGATGGCGACGTTAGGAACAACGCTCTGGACAACCTATATTTAGGATCCCGGGCGGATGTCAATCAAAAACAAGGCGGCGTCTGGATGACACAATCTGGGACCGCCCTACAGAAGGAAGGAGAACTAGTTCATGGCTAACTGGTTCGAAACTGTGGTGCCGGACAACCAGTCCTGGCACAATCTTACCCCGGTTAAGGAGAAGCTTTCCTCCGTGGATGCTCTCGGTATCGCGGGCTACCTCGAGGCCGTTCTATCGGATCCCATGAACCCGAAGTTCGACAACGACAACTTCACTGCGATCGTGAATATCAAGAACGGCTTCATCCCGATCAACGGAGACTACACGGGCTTCTCGATCGAGATCCATGGTGAGATTGGCGGTGAGCAGGTTGACAAGACCGTGCTCCACACCGACGATCCCAAGGCTGAGGTCTACATGTGGAACGTCAAGAAGCTTGACTTCACCGAGCATGGCGCCCCGGCTGATGATGCGTCTAAGCATACCACGATCGATGCAGGTGGCGACTACGTTATGCGCATCAAGGTTGAGGGTAACGCAGACGAGCCGGGTGCTACTCCTCCGGATGGTCGGGGCAAGTACTGGGCCGAACACGCTGAGTTCAACCCGAAGATCACGCCGGCTGCCCTGGCATCCGTTAAGGCAGCGCTCAACCGCGAACATGGAATGGACGCAATCTGATGACTAAGATCCCCGCAGAAACCAAGAAGAAGCTTGTCGCCGAGAAGGACCCTTCAAGTTCACGAAGTACGAACAGAGCATGCGCAAGATCAACGACAACATCGTTGGTCTCGTGAAGAAGGCGGTCGGTAACAAGATTGCCGATGACCAGCCCTACACCTTCCGGATTAACTTCCGCAACGGTCGCATCGTCGGTGAGACCTTCGACCCTCGTTTCTCCGTCGAGAAGCTCGAGGGACGTACGCCCACTACCGAGTTCTCCCTCAAGGATGATTCGGATACGGTGTACTACGAGCTCAAGTATCTCTCCACGGATTACGATGGTCAGATCACCAACGGTGACTCCTGGGTTGCCCGCATCAAGCAGGGTTAACTATGTGACCGAGGAAGTTATGGTTAACCCTGACTTCGACGATCCTGAGGAGCGTAAGCTCATCTCGGACGCACTTATGCGTGGGTTTAAGTCTCCTGAGATGATGTGAGCCCCACTCATATTTGAACTACACAAGACGAAAGGTATCCTAATGTTTAGCGAAAAGAGCTGCTAAAGGACTCAATGATGTCAAAACCGAGTTCTCCACTCCTCTTCGAGAACAGGCGCCTCCTGACTTCAAGAAGGAGATCCTATCAGGTAAGCGTCCCGTCCTCGGGGATATTGTGCTGACGCCTGGAGATGAGGAAGACGTGAAGGTGATCAAGTGGGTCGAGATCACTACACATCGCGGTAAGTGTATTCTTAACGGTACGAACCCTCTGGCGTGGGAATGGATCGCTAAGGTGCACTATGGGATCTTCGGTTACCCTGTTCGCATCGAGATCTATCCTCATATTCCTAAGGATGCGGCGAAGGTTGTTCTCCGATTGCTGAAGAAGGAGTTCTTCTAGGCATAATGGTAGCGAAGTTATATTCGCATCAGGAAGAGGCCTTGGGGCTCCTACAGAGTGGCAACGTCCTTGTCGGTGGCGTTGGCTCGGGCAGTCACGTGTAGGAGCCCTCTTGGGCCCTTTCTCAGGCGGATGAAAGCAAGATCATTGTAATCACCACTGCGCGAAAGCGAGACTCTCTCGAGTGGGAAGGTGAGTTCGCTGCGCTCGGTGCCGACTTTGAAGAGGTGACAATCGAGAGTTGGAACAACATCTCGAAATTCGATGACTGCTGTCTTAATGTGTTCATATTTGATGAACAGCGTGTAGTCGGGTCTGGAGCCTGGGTTAAGAGCTTCCTCAAGATTGCAGAGAATAATCAATGGATTATGCTCAGCGCAACACCGGGGGATGTGTGGTTGGACTATGTCCCTCTCTTCATCGCCAACAGGTATTACAAAAATCGAACCGAATTCGCCGAAAAGCACATTGTATGGGATCGATTCGCGAAGTACCCGAAGGTGAAGAGGTATCTCGATACGGGGTTGCTCGAGGCTCGTCGTAGGAAGATACTCGTCCCGATGCCGGCAGAGCGTCATACTAGGCGTAACCGGTCCTACATTCCCATGGAGTATGACAAGGAGATGTACGAGACTATCGCTAAGAAGCGTGTGGATCCGTGGACCGGGGAGCCTTTATAGAAATGCTGCCGGCGTCTGTTACGGCTTACGCAAATGTGTCAATTCGGATCGGTCTCGTGTAGATCATATTCGTCTCAGTGGCGCGCAAGCGTAAGAAGCTGATTGTGTTCTACAACTTTAACTACGAGCGAGATATCCTGCTAGAGCTGCGGGATGAATTCAATGTAGCTGAGTGGAATGGACACAATCACGAGCCAATTCCGTCTACTGATTCATGGGTATATTTGGTACAGTATACCGCGGGCGCCGAGGGGTGGAATTGTGTAGAGACGGACACGATCGTGTTCTACTCCCTCAATTACTCGTGGAAGATCTTGAGCAGGCCGAAGGTCGCATCGACCGAATCAACACGCCGTTCACAGATCTCCACTACTTTATTTCATCTCGGAGTCTGGAATAGACTCTGCCATTCGCGAAGCCGTCCGGAAGAAGGGCGTCTTCAATGAGCGTATTTTCGCTCACAACCTGTAAAGGAGAACAACATGTCCCTGAAGCCCGGATGCGTTGTTTACAACCCCGCAGAAAACCACTGGTGTGTTCTCGTCGAAAGTCGCAAGAAGAACGGCGAGATTCGTCGGTTTATGTCGTTCCATAAGAGTAGTCTCGAGGCTAAGCTCGTCAAGAAGGCTCACGAGGATGTTCTACGCTAACGAGCCCTGATACCACCGTCTCGATGTTCGAGTACGATTATATTCCGAACGACGAAACGTTGCAGGTCTCGTCTGATGATGGACGCTTTCGAGAAGATGTTCGAGAATACCGACTATGCAGAGGCGGAGAAGACGAATGATTGCAATGACTGAGTGGTGCGTTCTGGCGGAAATCGATTTCAAGACTGGTTTCGAACCTTGTGTAGTTCTGAGTGTTCATCGGAATGAGGAACGGGCTCGAAAAAGTTGCCAATGCCTTGGAAGCCGATTCATACTGGCCTACAACCACAAAAATATTTGAGGGTTCGGATAACACTCGTAAATTGAGGGTGGGTGACTGGTTCTTGGGTAAGAAGATCGATGTCATCATGGATCCGAGTATTACAGATAGGTGGTCATACGATGAAGACTGAAAACGGATACTACCTCTCGGACTTCTCTGTTCGTATCTTAGAAGAAGGAGAGCTCATCAAAGTTGAGGTCGAGTGTTTCGCTGAGAACCGTATCGACATGCCGTTCGTCGTAAGTGTGAAAGATGTGATCCCAGAGGCCTTAGTCTCCGATCAAAAAGACTTCTACGCTTATTTGGGCATAGTGATCTCTCGAAGGATCAACGACATCATATCTTCGGAAATCACGCCACCCGAGAATTGTGAATGTCAGGATCGTCACTGGTTTAAGACGCACCCGGATGATCGTCAGGATTATTGACGAACCAAGGACGGTCGGGTCTACCCAAAGAATCACACCGTCAGATGCCCCTAACAACCCTTCAAAACCAGAGGAAAGATGATGCCTAACAAAACCTATATTTTTCGGACAGGATATCAGCACTGAGTGGATGGTCCATGTCACGACGGTTGATGAGAAGACTAGGCAGCGATATGACTACTACGCATTTTTTTCGAAGACCGTGCTAGGGGCCGACACCTCATGTCAAGGGCCTGGTCTGCATGATGTCTTCGCGGAATGTGGTCGTCCGAATGATCAAAGTAGAGTGTTTTTGAAGAGCTGGATGCTCTTCGTATTTTCTGAAAAAGGAGATCCAAATGTTCACCGTACAGATTGAATACGGAATGGGCAAGTACGCCCCTTTCGAGTCATGCGAAGGTTTCGAAACAATGGATGAAGCATACGAGTACGCGACGGAGTCTCTCAATGAGGGCTGCCGCGGTTATTCGTGATGGTGCGATCGCGGACAACGCCATTATTCGAATCTGGCGCGAGGACAAGACCGGCAAGCTGATAAACTCTTGCGAGAGGGATGCTGACGCTGCATGACACTGTAGGGGCGGGGGATCGCCTAAAAACGGTCCCTCGCTCTGCAGATACTACTTGATTCTCATTTTTGCCGGGTCGAAATGGGCCAAGGTGTCCCAAAGTGTCCTGCTTCTGTCCCACTTTGTCCCATTTTTCGTGGGTCAAAATGGCTCATTACCCACTAGAAAACGGGCCTCATTACCCACTACGATAGGGGTCTCGTTACCCACTACGGGGCCATTTTTGGCCCATTTTTGGGACAGTGGCCCACTTTTTTTGTCCCACTGTCCCACTTTTTGGCCCACCTCTAGTGGGTAACGTTTGCCGTGAATATCAACGAAAAGTCGTCTGTCCCATTTGGCCCACTTATTTTTCTATTAAATTAAATTAAATTAAAATTAAATATATATAATATACTGGGTGGGACAGTGGGCCAAACGGGACACCTGCAATTTTCATGCAATTTTTGGCCCAAAATCCTAGTGGGTAACGAATCCATACAAAAACTTTTTTGCATAATGGATAGAAGGGGGCCCCATTAGCCCCTTACCCACTGTCCTTACCCACTGGGGCTTTACCATTTCTTTACCTTTGCGAAAGGAGCAAACATGACTGCAAAGGAAAGTGCGTACCAGCGAGACCTGATCAAGAAACTGTCTCGTCTCCTACCGGGATGTCTAATTTTAAAGAACGATCCGAATTATCTCCAAGGTGTTCCTGATCTTACAATCCTTCACGGTGACATGTGGGCAATGCTCGAGTCAAGGCATCCGACAAGTCGCCGGTTCAACCGAACCAGAGATATTATGTCAATCGTCTTACGATGATGGGGTACGCTCGCTTCATTTATCCGGAGAACGAGAAAGACATCTTCGACGAACTCCAGACCTATTTTGGAGTGGGCAAGTGCGATTCCTGAATCATTTTCGATCTTGAAGGTAAGCACGCCTTTCTCGGAGCAAGTAAAAATTCTTGGCTTCGGTATGACGACAATAAGGTTCTGAAGACATATCGTAATGCTCGCGCAGCTGCCGTTGGAACACAACTCCATGCGATTGCCGCTGAGCATATTCTGTTTAGGCCTTCCCTTCGGTGATACCACCGACACTGTCGGTATGTTCGTCAATGACGCGATCCGATATTCAATGGTCCCGGAACAAGTGCTATATTTCAGCCCTGTATGCTTTTTGGCACTGCAGACGCCATCTCCTTCGATCCGGAAAAAGAGCTTCTGCGAATTCACGATCTCAAGACTGGAATCGGCCCCACGAAGTTCGAACAGTTGGAGATCTATGCTGCACTGTTTTGCTTGGAGTATAACATTTCTCCCTACGATAAACATGCAGCTTCGTATTTACCAAAACAGCGAAGTTAGAACACACACTCCCGACACAGATGATATTCGGGAAATCATGCGACGTATCGTCCATTTCTCGGATATCCTAAACTTGGAGGACCAGTGCTGACTGTAAACACCCCCACCCCCGAAGAATCAGACAATACTCTGGCACATTACGGAATCCTCCGTAAGTCAGGCCGCTATCCTTGGGGATCAGGCAAGGACCCGTATCAGCGCTCCAGGGATTTCCAGGGCCTCGTGAAGGGGCTGGAGTCCAAGGGCATGACTGAGGCTGAGATTGCCCGGGGTCTTGGCATGACAACGACCGAACTCCGTGCGACGAAGTCTCATCGCCAAGCGTGAACGCCAGGCGGTGGAGATTGCCATGGTGCGCAAGCTGGACGCAAAAAGGCATGTCCCAGGCTGCCGTGGCCGAGCGTCTCGGTATTTCTTCAAGCACCGTCCGCAACTACCTGAAGGAAGACGCTGGACGAACTGCCAGCAAGATCGAGAGTACCGCGGATATTCTCAAACGGGAGGCAGACAAGCACAAGTATATTGATATTGGTTTGGGCACCGAGGTGACGCTCGGTACCACAGCCACATCTTTGAAACTTGCGGCCTCTACCTCGAAGCCCAGGGATACAAGGTCGAAGACGTTAAAATTCGACAGCTCGGGACTGATAATTACACGAGCACTCGTGTTCTTGTGTCCCCGGGTACTGAACGACGCGAAGTGATGGCAAATCTGACAAGATTCACGTGGTCGGCGTCAGAACCGATCCCTCCGGCAATAAACTGGCCCTCAAGCCCCTGCGCCCCTCGACTCAAAGCGAGTCACTATCCGATACGCGGAGGATGGGGGTACCAACATGGACGGCGTCATCGAAAATTCGGCGCGGCCTCAAGGACCCTCAACCTCGGCAAGTCGAACTACGCCCAAGTACGGATTTCCGTTGATGGGACGCACTATCTGAAGGGCATGGCAATATATTCTGACGACCTCCCGGCCGGAAAGGATATTAGGTTTAACACCAACAAGTCCAAGAAGGTCCCCATGATTTCTGATGGGGACTCTGTTCTGAAGCCGATGAAGAAAAGATCCGGATAACCCGTTCGGTGCGACCATTCGGCGGCAGATGGAATATTTAGATAAGGACGGCAAGAAAAAGCTGTCCCCGGTAAATCCTCGTGAATGAGGAGGGTTCTTGGGGAGACTGGTCCAAGACATTGTCGGCTCAGTTCCTTTCGAAGCAGAACCTCTCCTTCGCGAAACAGCAGCTGGATATTTCAAACCGATCAGAAGAAAAAGATGTTCGAGGATATTATGTCCTTGACAAATCCCGTTCTTCGTAAGAAGGCCCTCCAGGAGTTCGCGGACTCGTGCGATACGACTGCGGTAAACCTTAAAGCTGCTGCTGTCCCCGGTCAGGCCTTCCAGGTTATTTTTGCCTGTGCCGAAGTTGAAACCCACAGAAGTGTATCGCCTAACTTCAAGAATGGCTCGACTGTCGCTCTCGTGCGGTACCCTCATGGTGGGACGTTCGAGATTCCTATTTTGACCGTAAATAACGGTCATAAGGAGTCTAAGCGTACCATTGGTGAAATGGCGGCCGATGCTATCGGTATTCACCCCAAGGTCGCTCAGCGGCTTTTCTGGGGCCGATTTCGATGGTGATACGGTCATGGTTATTCCCGTGACACCAAAGTCTCGTATTCGATCCACCTCTCCGTTGAAGGGGCCTCGAAGGCTTCGACCCGTCCGCCGCATATCCTGGATATCCTGGAATGAAGGTCATGGCGGAGGTCACGAAGCAACGAGAGATGGGCAAGATCTCGAACCTTATCACCGACATGACCATTAAGGGAGCCACGGATGCTGAGCTCGCAAGGGCCGTCCGTCACTCCATGGTGGTTATTGACGCGGTCAAGCACAAGCTTGATTTTTAAGACCTCCGAGATTGACAATGATATTTCTGGACTCAAGAAGAAATATCAGGGAGATGACAGTGTCGCAACTCTTATTTCTCGTTCGAATGCGGATGTCCGTGTTCCCCAAGAGGAAGCTCCGCTCTGCAGCAAAGGGTGGGCCAATCGATCCCGTCACGGGTCGAAGGGTGTTCGAAGACCGGCGAGACATATTCCAT
>BNJV01002438.1_pt1 | contig 38970 bp, 67 predicted proteins | sample 8540591 | NCBI WGS metagenome assembly BNJV01 (sample SAMD00202457, study PRJDB9452) | human saliva metagenome | host: Homo sapiens
GATATATCCAAGCTATAAAAACAGAATTTCATTAATTGCCATTAAATAAAACCTCCATAAATTCAAAAGAAATCTTTTTCTGACACTTCATCAGGAGAAATCATTTTTGTTATATATAATATCTATATCTCGATTTTCTAATTTATATATTTCTAATCCTACCCAATGGCTACTCCATAGCTCAATAGTTGCTGTCTTTTTTATTTGAATATAAGTCAAATCTAGTTAAATAACCAAAAATCCCCTCTTCTCAAAATCAATCTGAACAACTCCGAATTTTTTTCAATTACCCTAGGGTAAACAACATTTTCAAAAAGTTAAATACATCCATTATTTTTCTCCTAGCACTCTTATATTATTAATTTACCTATCAAAACAGACTCAAATTTTTGATTTTATTTCATCTTTAATGGTTCCCAATTATTTAAAAATATCATAAATAAACTCTACATATTCTTTTCAGGATGTAATTCCAAAAACGTTCACATGCTTTTTAAAATACATAAAAGCAGATTTCTTCAGATACATGAATCTGGTATCTAGGATCACATAAGCCTCCAATCTCAAACCTTACCCCTTCAAAGTGATCTTCTGGAAATGGGCTATTCATATCAGGGTATAGTAAGCGGCTCCCTCCTCACAGAATCCATCTTTTTCCACTAGAACAGAATAGATAGCTTTTAAAAATCTCCCTCATAATATACATTGTCAATATACCCACTTATAGTAAGTTCTATATTATCATTTTCATACACAACTTCTTTAAGAATAGGTGTATAGAAAGCTCCTATAGGAATGTACTTAGGAATGTTGTTATTTTGGGGTGGACATTTTGGCTCCTTTAGTATTTTTATCAATATAATAACGAAATTTTTTTCACTACTAATAGTGAAATGACACCTTTCCCAAGTCTGATAATAAAATAAAAGTGCAGCCAATTTTTGAGAGGTTTTAAAACTCTTTAAAATTGACCGCACTTTCAACTGCGTTAATTAAATCGATGATTAGCGATTTTACATGACTAAATTGTCCGATTTTTAAACCGCTTTCTTAATCAGTACAAGCGTAGACGCTTTCACCATTTATATTTTTAGAGAAACACTATTACTCCTTACTAATCAGGATAGCGCTCATTAAAAATCGTAAAGACCATCTAGAAAAATTATCAAAAATTATTTGCTACAGGTAAAATAAGCCATTTTCCTATTTCATCGTTATATTCATCATGAATAACTAAAGAGATCTTTGGTTTCTGATGTTGTGAGGGCAATCTCTATAATCAAAACATAACTGCAGTTTCCTTCAGATGTATGAGCAAATGAATACACATTTTTCATATCCATCTTCATCTGAATAAATAAATTGATTGTAAATATTCTCATATTGGGAATTAAAACCCATCAAATCCAAATGATGCTAAAGATTCTCGTTCATGATAGGGATCATAGAAATCAAAAGTGTCTTGTTCAAACTTCGGATTATTATATCTAGTCATTAATTCTCTATAAGTATTTGGAAGAGTAATGTTAAATATAGATTCAAATTTCAAGATATTATTTATATCTCCTTTTCCATCAAAAGACCAAATATCAATATTTCTAAACTTTTTCTTTAACGTCCTTCACTTAATGCTCCAACGATGGCGTGCGTTTTCCAACGCGAGCCTAAACATCAATTTCATTTGATTCAGATTTATACTATTTTTATGAATAATTTTTAGTTTTTTATTTTTAGTTAGATACAAGCACACGTCAGAAGACCTGAGATATTGAGTACCTCATTTAATAAACAATGTTATTTGAGAAAGCTCCTTTAACTCATTAAATTCAAAATGAACATACTTATTATTAATACTATACCTAATCCAATTATCAGAATAAGCTTCAGGTTTTCCAAATTTCACAATTAGATCATTTTTGAGTAAATTTATTATCTAACTCCAAAAAGCTGTTCTAAAAAGGGTACTCATAATACTCATTGTTATATTTATTTACATAAAAATATAGATTCCAAAAACTCACCATCATTATTTTTAGAAAAACAAAATCAACTCCTCTTTTAAAAAAAGTGAAAAATAAGTATGTTGAATATTATCGCATTCAAAATACTCCACTTCAAAATCCGTAGCCACAATAGAAATAGCTTTTAATATTAAGTTTACTACCTTGTTTTTCACCCAAAGCATTTAAAAATATTTATATCACCCATAAATTTTTCATTTAATTCCTCTATTTTTATTTCTTATAATAATTTCATTTTATTGCCTCTTCAACCGCCAAAGAATCATAACCTTTATCTATTAAAGATTTTCTCATATGATTAATATCACACTCTTGTGCGTAGCATAAATTACTAGCATCATTAACTATTTGAGCTTTTTGTATTTTTCCTCCATATGTTCTACTATTAATATGTGTATCTTTCGGTACAGCTATTGCTGTAGCCTCATCTCTTAATGTTTTTTTCCTCAATAGGTGATAATTTTCGCCCCAATTTATTCTCTTTTTCCTTCTTCAAAGCAGCAAATGATGGAATATGATCTAAATCAAGATTATCTCCAACAATTGAGCGTTGCTTTAAATTTTTATAGCTATTAACATCAAGAGCTTTAACATTTTTCAAATTGTTTAATAGCCTCTTTTGATACTTAAGAACATCCGTCGCATTTCCTGCTTTTTCTGCAGTCCTAGCCATCTGGTTGACTTTCTTAAAAGATTTTTAGTGGAGGAAACACCACTCACTGTAGCTAAAGCATAATCTATAGCATCCTCTGCTTCAGCAAATGATTTCGCATCACCTAAAACAGGGGTAAAATCAGCTAGAAAAGAGGCAACATCTCCCGTTGCTTTCAAGTTATTAATCAATTTAGGATGTCTTTTTGCAAATTGTTCAATTGCTCTTTTTCTGCTTCACTAATTTTTCTTGTGCTTTCACTTTTCAGCTCCCCAATCCTCCTGTGGATTATTTATTACTGATTCTAACGTAAAACTATTATTCTCTACCGCATTCTTCGCCGTTTTTAGCCGCAATAATCGCCCCATCAGAGCTATCTGATAAACTACCACCGGCAATACCCGCTGCCACTTGGCTTAAAGACGATACCGTACGTTTTTTTCTTCTTCGCTGAGATTTTCAGGGTGACTTATTGTAAAGTGTCGAGGCAAGGAAATGAGCCGCAACCTCTCCGCCTGCAGCACCCTGCCGCACCCGCAGCAACATTACGATTGCCGGCATAAGCCTCCACCGCGCCCCAAAGTGCATGAGCTGTCAAATTGAGAGCCGTATTCACATTGCCTTTTGCATCTGTTGTCGCTTTCTTAATTTGATTATTCACCGCAGGTGATAATCCTGAAGCCACCACTTCCGCTGCCGGTCTGCCGGCTAAAGCAGTGCTGATAACATTCAATGCCGAATCAATGACAAGACGTTGACTTCCACCTGTTTTCCCATTCTTTGGCTTCGCGACTCGCTGTCTCAAAAATTATCTCGTGCTTGTTTGACTAAAAGCTTGGTTAATTTCGTTGTTGTTTTCTGCCTTGGCTTTTTCTGCTTCTTCTAACGCAATTGCAGCTTCATGACGCTTCGCTTTCGCTTCTTCGCCAAATTTATTAGCAAGCAAACTTCCCGCTTCCGCGACATTTGGTCCAAATTTCTCTGTCACCTCACGTTGGAAATCAAGCTCTTTTTGAACATCATCTTTATTAAAACGATTCTCTAATTTTGCCACTTTGACTTTGTGCACTCTCTGTAGTGATATCGGTTTTAATCGCAGCAATCTCTTCTTGCACCGTTTTGCCTGTACGTTTTAATTGTTCAGCTTCATCTTTAATAATGATATTTTGTGTATTAATACCACTTTTTGTTGTGCTAGATTGGCTATCGGAATCTTTACTATACACCAATGCAGGGTTTTAGGTTTTAATAGTAATATTCGCATTTTTCGGCAAAGGCGAAGTCAATGGCCATCGCCGTTTAGGTGTGTTACTCGCTCGTGATATTTCTGTAGAAAAAGCATTGGAAAAAGTAGAGCGAGCTTACGCGAAGTTGGATGTGAAATTATAGGTTTTCTTAATATAAGCATCGTTGAAAAATACAAAAAGTGCGGTCAATTTTTCGAGAAGTTTTTAAAAGTCTTTGAAAATTGACCGCATTTTATATTAAACACCTTAAATCTATAATTTTTAAATAGTTTTAAAAGCTAGAGATAACCTAATATTAAAAACTTAAATGATTAGATATACTTCTAACCCCATATATTTCTATTCTAATATGTAGGTAATTGATATATCACTCTCTCAACAGTACCTTTTAGGATATCTAATTTCACTAAAAAGAATCTCCATTATCTACACTATAAAATAAACGCTCAGTATCCCTAGATATGCCATACATAAATAAAGTGTATTTATATTTTCATAACCACCCAGCTCTGTTGTATCAATTAGAAAAACATTAGGTAATTCTCCACTATGCCATTTCATGGCATTAAATTCAATTTCACCAAAGTCTTCATTTGTACAACCACCATAATAATATTTATTAATAAATGAGTCTTTTAAATTAAAAATACTGTACCTAAGGTATAATTATCATAAGAATCATTATTTTCAGGATATAACCTGTCACCTATTCTTATTTTTTTATATTACCGTACACATAATCATCAATTGAAAAACTCTCATTCAACAAACTCCAAAATCCTTTTTATTGCTTTCAATTGACCTCATTACTTATCCCCAAGTTATTAGAATCAATTAGTCAAATTAAACCGATAATGCTATCATAAAAATCAATTACATCTTTTTGTTTTTACTATCCATTCAGATATCTTAAAAACCATCTTCATTTAAGACCTCTCGTTTATTTACATATTCATTGATTTTTAGACGCATTAAACTCTAGGAAATCATCTACAAATATGATCTTATTTTTGAACATAAGAAATTTCCCCATCATAATAAATAATCCATGTAGAAATAAAATTTAAAGATTCTGGCTCATGCATAGATGTAATAAGTGCTGAATGTTGCTTTTTCTATCCCATCAGCTATAGATGTAGCCCAGCTATTTTTATATTCTTCAATACCCCAATAGTCTATTGGAATATGTAATTCTTCTACATATTCACCTAAAGAGATTGAAGCAAAATATGCATCCCATATCCATTATCAAAAAGATGTACCTTTATCTTTAAAGAAAAATACCAAACATTATTAATCCTTAATTCTTTTTAAATCCTTGTCATAAATAGTTTCCAATCTTATTCATATTTTTCATGGCGCTTATATACACATATATAATTATCAAAAAGATAAATATTTAGGGGTAATCAACCCTAACTAAATTCTCATCAATAGTATAATCCTCACCAAAATTAGAAATAATATCTGTACCAATTTCATAAATCTCTTCATTCCAATAGGTGAGATATCTCCATCAATAACGATATAAATACTTATACAATTTTTCATTGATTCTTACATAAACACCTCTAACCTCTTTGGTAATTTTACCTATCAAGGCATTTTTGGGTAACAATTCTTAATCTTATAATGTCATTATTCATGAGACTATTATTCCTTTGGTTTTAGCCGGAACTACATGATATCCATTTTTACTATAATGAATAATCCCCATAGTTGTTGGGGTTTGATTTCCTGTAACAGGATCGATATAAATACCGATATTTTTATTGAAGTTCACCCTTTCTTTAGAACCAGGAAGCCCAATTTCAGTTTTTCCCACTTGCTGTCCAGTTCCTACATAACCTTTTAAAGAATCTAAACTTACAGTGATAATGCTTTTCTGTTGTCCATTAGCAAGAGAAACTTTATACTCATTGTGTTTTTCTAAATGCTTATTTGCTTAGATATCTCAATTTCTAAGTTATTTCAAAATTAACTTTTGTAGTGCGATATCCCTTAGTCTCCCCAACAATCGGCAATTTTTCGTTTGCATTGGCTCCTTTTGGCAACTTAGTTAAGGCTAGTCCCCCTAACCCCACAGCTTCCGCAGCACCTAAAGCAAGAGTTGCATAGTGTACGCTCTTTGGTAATTGGTTTCTAGTTTTACTATTTTCCGACTCCACAAAGTCACTCAATTTAACCTGGGTCTCTCTACTTAAATTATTAAAATAGGATCCAAACCTTAAATAACTAGAGTTTTTCATATGCTGCTTCATCTCCCGATTGCATCATCTGAATATGTGGTATATAACAAACTGGATTATCACCACAATCCTTCAATATTTTTCTTCTATTTTCTCACTTAATTTCGCATGTTTCTCAAAAATAGGGTCGAGTATCTTTTCCTTCCTTCTCTGCTTTAGCTAACTCTTTAACGAGGCTGTTTACCTCTCCGTTGTATAAATAATTATTCTCCACCGCATTCTTCGCCGTTTTAGCCGCAATAATCGCCCCATCAGAGCTATCTGATAAACTACCACCAGCAATACCTGCTGCTACTTGACTTAAAGAAGATACCGTACGTTTTTCTTCTTCGCTAAGCTTTTCAGGTGATTTATTGTAAAGTGTTGACGCTAAGAAATGAGCCGCCGCCTCTCCGCCTGCAGCACCCGCGGCACCCACAGCAACATTACGGTTACCCGCATAAGCCTCTACCGCGCCCCCAAAGTGCATGAGCAGTCAAATTGAGAGCGGTATTCACATTGCCTTTGCATCTGTTGTCACTTTCTTAATTTGATTATTCACCGCAGGTGATAATCCTAAACCACCACTTCCGCTGCCGGTCTGCCGGCTAAAGCGGTGCTGATAACATTTAATGCTGAATCAATGACAAGACGTTGACTTCCACCTGTTTCCCATTCTTTGGCTTCGCGACTCGCTGTCTCAAAATTATCTCGTGCTTGTTTGACTAAAGCGCGGTTAGTTTCGTTGTTGTTTTCTGCCTTGGCTTTTCTGCTTCTTCTAACGCAATTGCGGCTTCATGACGCTTCGCTTTCGCTTCTTCGCCAAATTTGTTAGTAAGCAAACTTCCTGCTTCTGCGACATTTGGTCCAAATTTCTCTGTCACCTCACGTTGGAAATCGAGTTCTTTTTGAACATCATCTTTATTAAAACGATTCTCTAATTTGCTACTTTTTGTCGTACTAGATTGGCTATCGGAATCTTTACTATACACCAATGCAGGGGTTTAGGTTTAATAGTAATATTCGCATTTTCGGCAAAGGTGAAGTCAATGGTCATCGTCGCTTAGGTGTGTTACTCGCTCGTGATATTTCCGTAGAAAAAGCATTAGAAAAAGTAGAGCGTGCTTACGCAAAGTTGGATGTGAAATTATAAAGTTTGCTTAATATAAGCATCGTTGAAAATAAAAAAGTGCGGTCATTTTTTGAGAAGTTTTAAAACTCTTTGAAAATTGACCGCACTTTATATCTAGATATTTAAAAATTTTATGCTATTCAAATATCCCTCTGGGTAACAAAACACTACTAGCTAATTCATTTTAGCTTTCAGTATTCGACCTAAATAAAAAAACAAAAATAAGAGAGAGATAAATACTATAGGGAAAAAAATCCAATACTTTTTAATATATTAACTTTACTAAAGTCAAAGTTAAACTTTGATAATACTAAACAAATATGTTATAGCTAATGTAAATATCGACATTTTAAATATATTGAAAAGATCTCTTTTATTCATTTCCAAAACTTCTGTTCACTTAATCCTTGATCATTTATCTCTTTTTAGCAAAATCTAGCATATAGGCTATTAATTCTCTATATTTGTTATCAGGATGTGATTTCTAGAAATCTTTCACAAGCTTTTTCTGTATATTCTAGATTTTTCCCGTTCTGTTACAATAGCTATCCAATCAGGATCATCAAATCCATCTTGAAAATAAACTCCTTCAAAATGATCTCTTGGATCGGGGCTATTCATATCTGGATGATACCAATAACAACCATCTTGTGCATAACCATCCTTATCCACTAGCACTAAATAGACCGCATATAAAGAAAACACCATAATCATATAAAACAGAAACATTGCTTTACTGTTTTTCAGGATTATATTCATCAAAATTTACTTTATAAAAATTTATATGATTTAGAATCTGATTGGTATATAAGAAAAATCATCTTGGGTGAACATTTTGAACCTCTCCTGTTTTTTGATGCTGCTCTTTACCCAAACTTTAATATATTACTGTTAATTTAGGTGTAAAAATTAATTTATAACAATTCATTAATTTACCTATCTAAATAGACACAAGTTTGGACTTTTTATTTCATCTTTGATGGTTCCCAATTATTTAAAATATCATAAATAAACTCTGCATATTCTTTTTCTGGATGTAATTCCAAAAACGTTCACTTGCTTTTTAAATACATAAAGCAGATTTCTTCAGATACATGAATCTGATATTTAGGATCACATAAGCCTCCAATCTCAAAACCTTACCCCTTCAGTGATCTTCTGGAAATGGGCTATTCATATCAGGGTAATAGCAATCTGCTCCCTCCTCACAGAATCCATCCTTTTTCTACCAGAATAGAATAAATAGCTTTTAAAAATCTCCCCTCATAATAAACAATATTAAAGTAGCTTTTTATACTAAACTCAGGTTCATCTAAAGCCACCTGTTCCACCATATTTAAGGACTACGAGAATCTTCTCCTTTGGCTGTATATAAGGGAATACTATTCTGGGTGTACATTTGTTACTCCTTTAGTATCTTTATCAATATAATAACGAAATTTTTATCCCATTGATTTGCTGGGAATCTTGATAATTTTTTAAATAATTATTACTTGCTTTAACACTACTAACATATCCTTTAGCTACAGCCTTTTTGCCCCATTTCAAGCATCTCATGATCTGAGAATTTGATAGGATCATAAACCGTTTTAGGGGCTGAGATATTTGCTTTATAAGTCCCATCAGGTTTACCGTCTCTTCCTAATCTTGGAATTTCATAATGAATACAGAGTAATACCATCAACGTTTGTTGATTCCTCCTTAACGATTCGACCGCCTCCCTGGGAAAGAGTATTTAGGAAGTTTTCTCTATTGTATCCTCCAGCAACACCTCTTCGTTAATTAATACCTTCCCCTTGGATTAGGTGATTTTTCAAATTCATACTGAAATGAATGCCTTCAGGATAATCCTCATCCCCAACATTAGTACGCTTATACCCATCCATTCCTGAAGTCCGGATAAGCTTTATTTTTCCACTAATTAAGCTCTTAACATTGCTAAATCCAACTTTTTGCATAGCCTGCTGCCGCACCCAAACCCATTGCTGTACCAGCTTCCATCATATTCAAACCAAATTTTGTTGTATCCGAAAGCTTGCTAAAACTTTCTGCATTTTCACTTTCAACTAAATTAGATAATGCAATACGATTCGCTGTATTTAAATCATTTGGATAATACACCGTCATACGACTAAAGAACCCTAAATTTCTCTCAAGCTCTTCAGCCCCTGTATTCATTTTCATGTAAATGTGCCGTTTCACAAGCCACATTACCATTACATGCTATGAGTTGCTGGCGGTTTTTCTTCACTAATACCTTTATATTTCTCTAAAATCGGTTTAGTATCACGACCCTCTTTTGTGCTTTGCTCAGTTCTCGAATAGAGATTCTCAACATCTACAACGCTTAGGTAATTATTCTCCACAGCATTCTTAGCTGTAGTTAGTCCCTACACAATTCCTTGACTACTATTTGCTGCCGCTCCACCCACTAAAAGCACCGGCTGCTTGACTAACAGAAGATACAACTTCTTTCTCTTCTCGATTAAGTTGGTTCGGCTTTTTACCATAAAGCTCTTTTGCAATTACATCAGCCATCACCTCACCAGCTAAAGCACCGCCAGCTCCCGCCGCTGCATTTTGATTTGCGGAGTAGGCCTCTACCGCGCCCCAAAGTGTATGAGCAGTCAAATTGAGATCGGTATTCACATTGCCTTTTGCATCTGTTGTCGCTTTCTTAATTTGATTATTTACCGCAGGTGATAATCCTGAAACCACCACTTCCGCTGCCAGTCTGCCGGCCAAAGCGGTGCTGATAACATTTAATGCTGAATCAATGACAAGGCGTTGACTTCCACCCGTTTCCCATTCTTTGTTGTGCTAGATTGGCTGCATTAGAAAAAGTAGAACGCTCTTACGATAAGTTAAATGTGAAATTATAAGATTGGCTTAAATATAAGTAGTTCTGAAAATACAAAAGTGCGGTCAAAAATCGCTTGTGTTTTTGACCGCACTTTTTATTATCATTCCGACTTATCTACCAAACAGCGAAGCCCAAAATCCTTTTATTTTAACTTTCTTTTGCTTCCTTCTTCCATTCTTTGTTTGACATAATTTACCCAAACTTGATGGGGCGCATCAAAAATCAAATGATTTCATAAAATCATAAGGAATTTTATATTCTGCTAATGGATTTATATCAATCAATTCTTTTGGCGCTATAGGACTATCAATACCCAAATCAAAACCGTGGATTGCTGCGATTTTGGCATACATTAAAACTTGCGGTTGCAAGTAAAAATCAAAATGTAAAAGTGTGTCTTTTGCTGCTCGTTTAGCAAGCTTAAGTTCGAGTAATTTATCTAAAAGCCTCTTTCATTCCTTTTTATATTTTTATCTGCTAATGCCACATAAAAATTCATGATCAGGGAATGCGCTTTTAAATCGCTACGGGCTTTTTTCTCATCATTTAAGAACGTGAGTGCGCGCTCTTTTTAATAATTGCCAATCGCCATAACGCCAATAAAGTGTTCGCATTAAAAAGGTCTGGTATCTGTTCGTTTATAGGGAACTGAAATATCGACAATTTCATCACGATGTTTAATTAAATAATCAATTAACTTTTTGATTATCTGAAAGCAAACTCATAAAAAGAAATTTGTATTAATTCCGTTGTACGCCCATTGAAAAATCATATTTAGACAGAATCCCCAAGAAACCAGCAATAGAAGCATTTTCTTTAAATCCTGAAATATTATTTTCTAATAAATATAGAGGCTAATGCACGATGAAATCATTTAAATAATGAATTAAAGAAAAACATTACCTGTAAAATTATCTATAGGACTAACGTTGAAAACAATTCTTTATGATTAAATTCAGTATATTCATCTACTCTAGCCAGGTGAAAATTCTTAGCTTCATCATAGGGTTTTGTAATCTCACTACCTAAAAACACTTTATATTTTTCCATATTTACACCTCTTACGACTAATTCTTATTAGGAATTCTAACTGGTAATAACACAACCTTACCATTTGATTTATCTACACCAGCTATAATTGTAGATTGATTTTACCATTCCGCTCTGCATTTTTATTACTAACTTAGTTTGATCATTATTGAGTAATTGATCCAAGACTGCATTTATCCATTCACTTGATAATTGGTTTGTTTTGCCTGCCCCTTTAGAACTCACCTGAATTGCCCCATTAGTTTTGTTTGTTTACTATCAATAATGACTACTGAACCATCTTTGCCTACTAACACATGATCAAAACCATTATTTGAGCCATATTTTCCGCCTTGTAATGGTTCATAACCTGAACGTTTTGCTAAACCATGAATTAACGACTCTGTTTTTCCACCTTTAATATCACCATTTTTGACAATATCATCGATTAAAGCTTGCTCAGCTTTACTAGTCGCTTTTATTTCACAACTTGCTCCACAAACTTTAGTGCCATTGATAAATCCTTTATCAGTTGATACAGCGATATTATCCACTTCATTAATTACTCGATTCAAAACAGTGTGATTAACTACTCTATTTACTTGATTTTTAGTAAAAATCAACCACACCGTTTTCAGTGCTCCCATTGAGCTTAACTAACGCTAATCCCGTACCACTTAGAACCACTCCACCAGTCGAAACACCTTTCATTTTACCTTGGCGGTAACCTTGCATTTCACCCGCGAGTTTTGGATTTTCTTGAAGGGCAAGCGCATAAGCCTCATCCCAATCTTTCAACGAGACCACAACATTATTATAGGTTTTCTCTGGATTTGAAATAGCTTCCCATAAAGACACTACGGTATCATCTAAATTAACAACCGCATCCGCTGTTTCCTTAACACTATCAATCTGCCCTTGAGCTTCTGCAATCTCTAGACCTTCTTGATATTCTTTAGCTTTATCCTCATCTCCATTGAATAAAACCTTAGCATACATTTCAATGTTTTGCTTACGCTCATCACTAGGATGAACGTCATCAGCCATGCTGTTATTCTCCACTGAATCTTTCGCCGTTTTAGCTGCGATAATGGCCCCATCAGAGCTATCTGATAAACTACCACCGGCAATACCCGCTGCTACTTGACTTAAAGACGATACCGTACGTTTTTCTTCTTCGCTAAGCTTTTCAGGTGATTTGTTGTAAAGTGTCGAGGGCTGGGAAATGAGCCGCCGCCTCACCACCTGCAGCACCTGCCGCACCAGCAGCAACATTACGGTTGCCCGCATAGCTTCTACCGCGCCCCAAAGTGCATGAGCTGTCAAATTGAGAGCCGTATTCACATTGCCTTTTTGCATCTGTTGTCGCTTTTCTTAATTTGATTATTTACCGCAGGTGATAATCCTGAAGCCACCACTTCCGCTGCCGGTCTGCCGGCTAAAGCGGTGCTGATAACATTCAATGCCGAATCAATGACAAGACGTTGACTTCCACCTGTTTCCCATTCTTTGGCTTCGCGACTCGCTGTCTCAAAATTATCTCGTGCTTGTTTGACTAAAGTGCGGTTAGTTTCGTTGTTGTTTTCTGCCTTGGCTTTTTCTGCTTCTTCTAACTTGCAATTGCGGCTTCATGACGCTTCGCTTTCGCTTCTTCGCCAAATTTATTAGCAAGCAAACTTCCTGCTTCCGCGACATTTGGTCCAAATTTCTCTGTCACCTCACGTTGGAAATCAAGCTCTTTTTGAACATCATCTTTATTAAAACGATTCTCTAATTTGCCACTTTGACTTTGTGCACTCTCTGTAGTGATATCGGTTTTAATCGCCGCAATCTCTTCTTGTACCGTTTTGCCTGTACGTTTTAGCTGCTCTGCTTCATCTTTAATAATGATATTTTGTGTATTAATACCAGTTTTTGTTGTGCTAGATTGGCTATCTTAATCTTTACTATACACCAATGCAGGGTTTAGGTTTAATAGTAATATTCGCATTTTCGGCAAAAGCAGAAGTCAATGGTCATCGCTGTTTAGGTGTGTTACTCGCTCGTAATGTTTCTGTGGAAAAAGCATTGGAAAAAGTGGAACGCTTACGCGAAGTTGGATGATGAAATTATAAGGTTTGCTTACCATAAGTATCGTTGAAAATACAAAGTGCGGTGCAGTTTTTGAGAGGTTTTAAAACTCTTTAAAATTGACTGCACTGTATCGAGTAGAATTGTACTCTGCCTAAAATACTTCTGTATTATTTATCCCCAAGGCTTAGCATCAGGTTTGCTATGTTTTTTTCGCCATTGGATACATATTGGACTATCCCACATTAGCCTTTCTTCACAAACTGGACCACCTTCAAGATACCAACCTTTTTTCTCTAAACAAAGATTCTCTTCTGGATTAACACTTTCACCTGTCACAAAATCCATACCACAATCCGACATGTCTCTTCTTTCAAAGAAAATTAATACGTCCTTGAGGATCTGAGTTAGGAAATAAAGCCCTAGAATTATGCAAACGCCAATGATCATGTGGTGGTGGTGGTTGAAATCCTCCAAAAAGAACAAGCATTGATTGTTAGACCAAATATAAAAATAGAATCTTCATATCATTCTCCTTTTGATTTATTTAAATTAAAAATGGTTTGCTCATTTCCCATTTTTAGATCTACCTTCGTTCGATATCCATCAGTAACGCATTGTTTTTGCCCTAGTCCATAGCAATTATGTACTGATGAAGTGTCACTAAATATATCACTAATACGTTCAACCCAACCTTTATTGAGATTATTTTTTCAGATGTTGTTTGCAGAATTTCCTCCCAATAAAAATCGGCATACTACCTACTGGGTCACTAGCATGATTCTCAATCCGAATTGAACCATCAGAAGTTGTTCTTTCTTTACCTGTTTGCAATTGACTTAAATAACCATCCGCTCTTGTTACATCTGCTGCAGGACCCACCATTTTAATTGTCGTACCTGAAAGTAGCTTTTTAGCTCAGTTATCTTCTGTATTTAGCGCTTTTAATGCATTACTTAATGTTAATGTGCCCACGACTATGGGAACCTAGGTATAAATCATCTTTACCATACTGCTTCATGATATTCATCGCTTGTAAACTTGAATTATCCATACCTAATAGATTTCCAAAAGAAGTTTCAAACATTTTTCTCATAACCTGCCACTAAGAGCTCTGACAAACCATTCTTCGCTTTAGGATGGTGAACAAAATAAACATCTTTATATATTCTTTTATTAATATCACCTGTTTTTCATCACTGCCCGCAATATAGTTTTGTACCGCAAATTTTGCTGCTGCATTATGATCATTAAAGATGCCATTAAATGCAACGACATATTTACTCTCTGTTTTCCCGGTTTTTGGATCAGTATAAGTAACTTTTTGTAATTGATTACGCTCTTGATCTGATAATTCATGCAATACATAAATATTACGCCCTTTTTCTATCTGATTTTGTAAATATACATCTCTACTGATACCTTGAGCATCAGCTTCTTCATCTATTTTTCTTCAGAATTTCTGAATCCTCTATAGGGTTTTCCTTTTTCATCCACTTTATGGGTAAACATCCGATGCTCTGCGATAAACATTGTTCGATAAAGCTTCATCCGTTGCGCCACCAACATTCTTCGCAAACGCTTGAATCGTTGCAACATCCTGCTCAACTTCTTTCTGCATTTTGTGAATAATCTATTTTTCAAGTTTATTCGCTTCTTGCTTGGTTGATTTTTAATACTTTCAATATTTTCTTTGCCTTTTTGACTACCAATATTGAAATTTCCATCGCTTATCACCGCATAAGTCGTACTTTGACGGTTTTCTTTTTGGCTACTATTACTGGCTAAATTAGCTAGACCAATTTTTGCTGCAGCGTATAAATCTGTGCTATGAACATCATTTGTACCTAAACCAAAATTTTACCAGCGATTGATTTGCTTTATTTGGATTTGCCTGCTCAAAGGTTTCGTCCTTTCTATCCTCACCACGATAAATTTTATTTAAAGCTTTATCCTCATCAGAAGTTTGATCACGATCTACAGAGAAACCTCCCATCAATCCCATCGCAGATGATTTAGCATTAGAATAATTTTGAATATTTGAATATTCGAAATCTTGTGCTGTCATTTGATTTTTCTCTTTTTGGTGCACTTGAAATGATAGCGCCACCAATAGAAGAAACTTTATTTTTACATTGATATCATAGCCATCATTACCTGCAAAAATTCCTGCCTGTTCATTTACACTCGCATAGTCTGTATTAACTTTCGACTTATTGAAACTACCACCCGCAGCAAAACCGTAGCCTACTGTCACACTACCTTGCATATTCATCTGTTTACCATGGTAGCTAGATTTATCTTGCAAGCTCTCGATATTCAGGTTTTCCGCATCCAATTCAACACGCTTACCCTTCACCTGACTGCCTGCAAGGTGACATCACCACCTGCATTAATCACGGTTTTACTTTTGACTATCACCTACATGGCTAGCAACATAAGTGGTTTCATCACCATTTCCGTAACCTTTTCCGTAATTACCGCCGAAAGTAGCCCCAGCAGCTACACCACTGCCAACTTTAATAGCAACTCCTGCATTAAAGCCACTAGATTTATTGATGTACTACGCTCTTTATGATTCTGCTCAACCGCTTTAACAATCACTTGATTATCAGCCGATAAAAACGTGCCTTGTTTACCAGAAACATCTGAACCTTCAATGCTAATATTAGAATCCTTGCCCGCACCTGTTGCACCAATATTCACCTTACCACCAGCATTTTACTTTAGATTTTGCTGCAGTATTACCTTCGATATGGGTTCTCGATTCGTTCTTTTGTTGTCCATACGTAATTTGAATACCTACGACAGAATCCATATTGCCACTATCCATAAAATCTTGAATAGATTTACCCGCTTTCATTACACTATCGCCTGCACGGTAAGCATCAAAGCCCGCATTGGCTGCAGCCATGGCGTTTACACGATCGTGCTTACTAGCACCCACTTGTTTAGTAGATTGCACCGCGCCCTGTACAGCCTGAATAGCAGAAAGAACAGGAGAAGTAATCGCAATATTTAAACCTTTTTGTTGAAAAGTTTGTTTATTATTGGTTTCGTATTTATCATCTGCCGCTTTAATTTGAACTTTTGCCAGAATATTTACGTCACCTTTTTACTGCACTGACCGTACTCGCTGTTTGTCTATAATTATTATCGGCAATCATCGTAGTATTACCGTTCAGGCTACCTAGCTTAGCTACCTTGTGCATAAAGCTTAGTTTGATTATCTTCTGTAGTTCGTCTTTGACTACCAAAAGTGATACCAATCCCACCACCAGTGAGCGCTCCCGATCTTTTCTTTTGGTAATAATCATCAGAATACACCCGGTTCTCTGCTTCACGAATATCAATATTATTAGCCTTGATCACTAATCCATTTTCAGCTACAGCATTTGAACCTTGAATGTTCACATTTCCTTTATTCGAATGAATATAAATTTTATCTGCATCCAAGGTTGAACCTTGAGCAATATCATAATTGTGATTATGGCGACGAGTTTCTCCTTTTGATTGGAATACACCACGTTTAGTCCATTTCGTCGCCTCCGACAAACTTTCTTGTTGGCGACTTTCACGAATATTAATATCTCCCTCTGAAAGCACGCTCATTGTGCCATTACTTACCGAAGAAACTCCGCTCATTTCAACAGAATTTTTACCCACAAAACGAGCATCGCCTTCAATATTAAACTCAGAACCAACTTCATTACGTTGTTCAAGTTTATAGTAATTATTGCTGTTTTTAATATAGTGCTGCTTATTTTCAGTTTCTACTGTACCAAGAGAAAGCTTGTTATTTGCGTGGAAATTCGCTTGACCTTTTACATCAACTTTCGCTCCTTTAAAAGTCATATCCTCTTTAGCGTGAAGTGATACTTGACCTTGATTATTTTTATCTCCTACATTAATAGAAGCCACTCTATTGATCGATTTATGTTTAAAACGATCATTATCTGCCGTTTCAGAAAGTGAGCTTTCAATATTAATAGTTTTTGCAATACCAACAAGATTATCCGTCGCATTAAATGCACCACCTAAATTATTAATGCGATTTTTTGCGAGCATATATAAATCTCGTCCCTGAAGTGTACCTCCAGTGTTTTTCAATATTATTTGCACTCAAATGTGTTAAATTACGTCCAGAGATCACACCACTATTTTTTACGTCACCTTGCGTATCAATAATAACGTCATTTGCTGAAATCACAGCTCCTCTGCTATCAATATCTGCATTACGACCGACAACATAAACCTGTGGTGCAAGTACTTCTGTTTTCGTACCATCTTTTAACGTAACTTCACGTTTCACCATCCATACCATGTCTGAAGTGAGCTGTTTCATCTGCTCAGCCGTCAATGCTACACCAGGAATTAAATTAAGTTTCGTCGCATATTGCGCACCATTATCCATCAAGGCTTTATACTGTTCATAATCTGGCGAATACCCCTGAAGGAAACGTCTGCCAGTAAGTTGATTAATTTGTTCATTAACTAAACGTTGTTCATAGAAACCATCCCCTAAACGTTTCAAAATATTTTTCGGATCGTTATGAATCTGTTTAAACATATAGTCACTGCTAAGCCATTTTGATCTCTGTGTAAAACGCGGATCTGTTTCAACTAAAAACTGTCCAGATGCTGCTGGATTGATTTTATAAAGAGCTTGCTTGCGGTAAATTAATATTAGGTAAATGAGTTTTTAATACCAAGATCATCTTTGTTTTTAACCACGCCAGAAGTTATCGAGTCTAGATTTACACGATGCGCATTCAAATCCGTGTTTAAAGGTGTTTTTCAGCTACAGAAACACCTTGAAATCAGATTTACCATCAACAATTGCCCCTGTTTTTTCGACAGGTTCAGCAATTGTCAATAATTTCAAACCAAAACTAAAATCTTGGGTTGGATGAACATCAGTAAAATCACTATAATTATGATAGTGATGATGCCCCTTTCTACCGCGTTTACGTCTCACTTTATATTCTTGAACAAATTGACCTTCATCAGTGATATCAATCGTACCGTGTATATCATCATTATCTAATTTAGAAATTGCGCCACTTAAACGTTCATTTGTTGATTGAGTAAAGATCTTATCGTCGAGTAATAATTTTTGCCCTACAAAAATTTGACTTTGTTTATTATTCAGATCTTCACCTGAAAGGTGTAATTCTCCACCAATTAATATTTTTGCTGGATCCTGATGTTCTATTGTTGAAGTAGTAGTTGTTCTCGTATAGCGCCATTCTTTCCAACCAAATCCTTCTATACGTGTTCCATTGTTTAATTGGAAATATGAATTTGGATTACGACTACCATTATTCAGGTTATAGTAGCCGTCAACACCACCTCGATAACGATGTGAATCACTTCCTAATGAATATTCATTAATCTGTTCTTTTTCTACTTTTTACCTAATTTTTAAGTGTAAATCTTGGTTTAAAAGATGATGTGTCTTAATCCAACCACTTCCTAAAGCTTCAATGGTTGCACTACCGTTATCAATACTATTTGCATAACCAGTAGCTTGATTATTTTCATTTAACTGTCCACCAATATAGATATTACCTAAACTCATAATAAGTGAATGGTTACGGTTTACTAAATTACCGACACCTAAATCAAGTCTTTCACGAGCAGCAATTGTCGCCGCTGTTCCTTCAGCATTCTCAAGGTTATTTAAATTGTTTGCTTGAATTGCAAGGTGCCCGCCATAAATACGTGCCGTACCAATGTTGTACATCATTGGCTTTAATCACTGTGGTATCGCCATCAATTAAGCCAAAGTTATTTAGCTTATTAGTTTGAATACGTGTATTTATTGAAGAAATTTCTGCATTAGCATTATTTTGAATAGTGAATCCTTCAACTGATGCTGAATTACCTACCACAAGATTGGAGTTATTAACAAAAATCACCTTTTTGTTTTAAAAAGTAAGATTATTGCCTACACCAAAGGCTTTATTTAGGGTAAAGCTATCATTTAACTCAATACCCAAATCTCCTTTTGTACTAATTGACCCCTCATCAACTAATGTTTTTAGCTTGCAATGTTGTGCCAATCACTGATTCAATTGTTCCTAGTGCGTTATTTACAACTAAGGTCAAATCTGGATTTACAATATCAACTCGACCAGTTGATAAAATCTCACCTTTTTGATTATCAAGAGATTGATTAATTGTAAGATTTGCTGATTTTCCTGCATAAATACCACCAGATTGGTTTTCAATATGCTCTGCATTCATTACTAAATTAGCTGTTTGAATACCTTGAGTAGGGGTATCTTGCTTAGCTTTTGTATTTTTATTATTTACATTTTGTAACATTTTAACACTAAACGATTTGTTGCACTAACTAAAGAGCCTTTATCACCTTCAGCCTGGTTATCCATCGTGGTCAAATTTAATGTTGAATTCACACTTTGAACAATGCCACCTTTGTTATTTAAATTTGTACCAGATAATGTTAAATCCTGAGATGAAATTACACCTTGCGCATTATTTATTGCAGCAGAAGAAATCGCTGCTGTTTTTCGCTGAAATATCACCTTGTGTATTATTCAAATTTTTGGGTTTGAATCGTTAAATCAGACTCTCCCTGAATCACTCCTTTAAGGTTATTTAAATCATTTTGCAAGCAATGTCGCACGAGAAAACCGATGAAATAATGCCATCTTGGTTGTGTAAATTTTTCTGTTTTTTTAATGATAGTTCACCTTGGCTATAAACAATACCACGCTGATTATTAAATTGATTAACTGATAAATCTGCGCGATTTCCGGCAATCAGTTTTTCCATCTTCATTATTAACTTGCTGCGCAGTCAATAAAACTTGTCCACCTAACATTTCACCTTTCTGGTTATTTAATGTTGAGGTACTAATATCAAGACTATTTTTTCCAAATAAATAACCAGATTGAGACTCTATATGTCCTGCATTTGTGTTAAGTTTCACACCTTGATTTGACCAAATCACACCTTGATTATTTTGAATTAACGGACTTTGAATAGAGATCAACCCTTCAGCAGCGATTTTCCCTTGAGTATTATCTAGCCCTTTTTTTAAATTCAGTGAAAAGGCTTCTTTACCACGTTGAATCCAGCTACTCTTCTTATTATTAAGTTGTGCAGTATCTATCACAAAATGCCCTGCATTTAGGTTAGTATTCTCCGCTAGAATAGCGTCTGGACTGATTAATGTAGTATTCCCCTCACTGTATAATGTTGCTTGCTTCAAATTTAAAGGTGAGTAAGTAGATTGAAAGCAATACTATCAGCTGTTGATTGACTTTCAGATAAATCAAGGGTACCTGCTTTAGCATTAATTTGACCACTCGCTAGATGCTGAGCTTTAGATGAAACAGAATTTTCAGCTGAGAGCATAATGCTAGCACCTTGGGCACTTTGACTATCTAATGAACGAGTCTCACCTTGTATAGTTTCTTGAGCTGTTACACCTGCGGCAATTAACGCACCTTTACTAGCCTTTAATATTCTTCGCTTGGTAAGCAACATTACCCTTCACTACAGTTTTCACCTGTTTGAGTGAGATTATCCTTAGCTTGAACTGAGATCCCACCCTGACGCGAAACAATCGAACCATGTTGTGCCACATTAGCTTGAGAGCGTAATGATACATTACCTTGCTTAGTTTCAATTTTACCTGTATTTTCAATGGATTTTTGGCGTTAATATCGGCTTGTTGCGTTGAGCTGATAGTGCCACTATTGATAACTTTTCCTTGGCTATCAATCTTCACCTCACCTGCAGCTGCACCAATATGCCCTGCATTACGTACACCAAGACCTTGACCATTGTCCACTAAATGGATTTTCTCAGCATACATCCCGCCCAATTGGCCCACATCCACACTGTAAGCTTGAGCTTGGTCATTTTGGCTCTCTGAAGTGCGGTCAGTTTCGTTTGTATTTTTATCACCGACATAAACCACTGAATCATTGGTGCGGTCTACTTTATTTTTACCTGTGGTAATCTTAACTTTATTACCCCACACACCACCTTTGATTTCAGCCTTATCTGCAATAATATCAGTGTAATCTGCTTTAGAGGTATCCATCCCCTTTTGACCTACTGAGACCTTACCACCCTGTACGCGATAGCCTTTTAATTCACCATTTTCAACTTCTGCCTTACCCGTAGTAAACGTTGCACGCCCTGCATTTATTACACCACAGCCATCACACTGAATGCCACTAGGGTTCGCAATCACCACATCTGCTTTTTACCCGCTACTTCCACATAACCTTTTAAGCGGCTTGGATTCGCTGAGTTAACTTCATTCAAAATCACTTTCGCTTCACCACGAGCAAGATTTGGGTTACCCTGCACCCAGCCAGCCATCTGAGTTTGAGAGGCTTTACGAGCATTGTTTAATACAGCCCCTTTCTCTGCCACATCAAATTGTGAATATTGGTTACGCGATACTCCAGCCTGACTTGGTGCTTGAATATTAACTTGTGGGATGCCATTACCTGTTTGTAATACTGTCGGCTGTTGATTACCTGGGGCTGATTTATCTGCACGAATAGCCATATCTTCAGCTTGAACTGAAGGTGAAAGGAACACAAAACCTAATGCCAGCATTAAGTTAAAATGGATAGGGTTGAGTGAGAGTGCGGTTGAAAATAACCCTGTTTTTTCTTGCTCTAAGCTCATATTCTCACTTTGTGCCTTACCCTGTGATTTGGCAAGTTCAGATACCACAACAAGTTGATTTAATACACGACTAAAAATAACTTTGTAATGACGTTTATTCATTTTCTCAATTTCCTTTAAATTTTTAAATTCTGTCTAATTTCAATTAATCTGATAAATACGTATTAAAAACGGTAACTTACATTAAATCCGGTAGTCACATTACTGGTTCTAAATCCTTCTGGCTTTTTAATCGGTTTACCTACGAAATAATCATAGTTAATTCCCCATAATTTGCCTCTAAGACCAATCACCCCACCAATTAGGCTACTTCCTACTTGAAGCTCATCTTGACTAGAATGTACTTTTACCTTGGTCTATACCTAAATAAAGCTCATGCCCTTTATTAGCAATATCCCACCCAAGTTCATTACGCCATAACCAACCTTTTTCACCCGAAAGCGAAAGCTCACCATCAAACCCTCGTACGGTATAACGCCCACCAATACTAAATTTATCTTGTTGAGTTAAAGGTGTGCGATTCCATTGACCATTCCAACTGGTATTGAAACGAAATGGTTGATTACCCATCGTAAATGGATACGTTAAATCAAGTCCCGCTGTAATAATTTGCATGCGTGAAGTCCCTTCACCAAACGCTTCTTCTGGTGCAGGTAGCGCTTTATTACCGCCTGTACCACGCTTGTAACCAGCAAAAATCTGCAAAACAAGGTCGCTGATGTAGTGAGTATGATTAATCCCCACTTCCCAACCTGCTGTTCGACGACGTTGTACTTCAACTTCTGTATCATCAATATAGTTATGAGATTTTTTCGTCCATAACGCACCATTGATATACGTTTTATGTTGACTACCACGAGAGAGTAAGCGACTTAAATTTGCTTTCATTTGTTGGCTTTCGCCAGAATAGACATAAGACTCAAAAAGCCCCTGCGACTGTTTGATGATAAGAATATTTAGAGCCTGAAAGAGTTAAAAGGTAGTTTCTCCAAGGAATAGAATAATAGAGTGTTATATTTTTACTACCATAATCGCCTTCTGCATCGTCACTATTACGCTTAAAGCTACGCGTACCACTGATATAGAACATATCGTTCAGCGTTAACACATTATCCCAAGAAAATGTTGCTGAGCCCTGTAAACGACCTGTTGCTTTACTACCTGAATCATCTACACCCAAAGTTAAATGAAAAGGCAATGTCTGCTTATAGGAAATCACAATATCGGTTTCCCCTACATTTTCACTTGGCACAAGCTCCATATTGGCATCAGCACTTGGTACTCGTTTTAAGTTTTCTAATCCTTGCTCAATATTGCGTACATTTAACATGTCTCCTTGCGACATTGGCATAGCAAACCACAGTGTACCGCGTGTCGCAAATGGAATAGCACTTTGGTCTTGTAATTGAATACGACCCACTTTACCTGGTATCACCGTTAAAACTAACACGCCTGAACGCAAATCTTGCGGTTCAACTACAACACGTGTTGTCACATAACCTGCATCAATCAAACGATTTTGAATACGACGAAGTAATACGTTAATCCCTTCTGAACCGATACAAGCCGGTAGCGCAAAAATCACGTTCAGCATAAACTGATTTTAATGCCCAAGAAAATTGGCTAGGTTGAGCAAGTTTAAGAGGAGTTGTGGATGAAGTGGATTCTTCAGCTTGATAGTCTGTGAGTGCTAATTGATTGATGGGAAAACATTGTGCTTCATTTTGTGGAAAGCTAGGGGACGATTCTTTTTCTGCCTCTAAACGCACATTCGCTGATTGCGTTTGCTGGGCTAAAATAGCAGCCTCTTGTTCCGCTTGTTGTTTTTGTTGTTGAGCATCAATTTGTTTTTCTACATTTGCATTTGTAGAAGGTGGATTCGCTAAGATACAAGGGGAAATAAGTAATAAGCAGGAAAGAAAAAGTGGGTGATAAATTTTTCATCTATTATGTCAATTAAATTTAAGTTATTGATAAATATAGGCCAATACGATATCAAATTTCTCTCAAAAATCCATCAGAATTTTATGGTTAAGGTGTTGATATCTTGATTTTATTCAAGTTTTAAAACTCTTTGAAATTGACCGCTCTTTGTATCTGGTTAAAGCGTCTTCTATTTAAAAATACTTTTTTTGTATTATTTATCCCCCAAGGCTTAGGTGTTTTTCTTCGCCACTTAGTTCTTTTTGGTTCTAGTTTGTTGCAAGATAAAGTATATTTAGATAAAGATTTTATCTTTAACTACAAAGCTGATGGCAGATTCGAAAAGGTCATTCTAGGTGCAACTTATTTCATTAAAAACAGGGGATAAATTAGAAGGCATCCTTTGTATTAATCATGATACCTATGAGTTGGTTGATGTGATGACCAAATTGATTTCACTGGAGAATCTCGGAAACTTCGTCAATATTTTAGGTATTGATGCAGCCTTTGCCAAAGTGGAAGAAGCCGAAATAATTAATAAAGAAAAACTCGAAAAACTCTATCGAAGATATCCTTTGTGAATACCTTGATTTCACCCTATTACATTCCGATAAACCACTCAGCTTTAAGGCAGTGGGAAAAACGCTGTTCAAGTCTTATTTGATAAGGGTATTTTCAATATCAAAGGCGCTATTCCGATGATGGCTAAATATTTAAAAATCTCTGAACCTAGCGTATATCGCTATCTCAAAAGCAATCAAAGAGAAAGTATAACCTTAGAATAACTGTCTAATTATGCTAAAAATGTGTATGAAGCAACGTTTCACGCCCTAACTGTCACATTCTTTGTGTTCTTTTCATATTATTTAGAATAAGATAATTTTCCTCTGTAATTACCTAAAATAACAGAATGATTTATTAGCGGAAAATAAATTTTTATTGCTATAATGTCTTGAGTTACTATCAATTAAAGGTATTTTAAGATGCAAAAAGGCACCATTATTTTAGGGTTGTCTCTTCTTTTAACAGCTTGTGATTTAGGTTTTCCCAGAATGACCGTTAATTACGATAATTTACCTCAAGGGGAAATCAAAGAATATATTACGAAAAGATTTCCTAATGAGCCGGAAAAGAAGTGCTAAGCAAATTGATTTATGCTCATTTAGATGGTGATAATCGTGCTGATAGCATCAAAAAAAGCGGTTTCCCAAATGGGAATGACTTGTGAAGTAGGAAAAGAAATTTGCGAGTATTCAGGATATATTAGAACGAAACTTACTGGACATAGCTCAGGAAGTGGTCAAGCAAAACGCATTTATCATATTGTTATTTCACCTAAAAAAGGAATGGATTCGTTAGCTCTTGAACATCAAATTGTAGAAGATACTGAAAACTGAAACCCAAGAAATATAAAAAGGTACTTAACATGAAAAAAATTACTCACAATATCCCTTACTCTACTTTCCTAGTTTCAATTGGCTGCGAAGCGAGTAGCCATAAGAATCATTCTGAGATTCAATCTTTCAATTTCAGACAGAAAAAGTAATGCAACAGATTTAAACTTAATGCTAGATGAGGTTTTTTAAAACCCGTATTACTGACATTGCAAGTCAACGTGCGGATGTTAGTCATATTGTCTCCAAATACCTTCATTCAGGAATGGATAAGAAAAGAAATAAGCGATTTAATTTCGAACCAATTTGAAATTTTAGAAGAAACAGATAATAAACTATTTGCACTCTATAAAAAGGTGAAGGTTACTTAGGTAATAGACGTGATTTTTTTATATTGAATTGTTTTTAGTAAAGAAGGAAAGTTATTAAAAATAAATCTTATTTAGATAAAAGCAACAATATCTAATCCATTCTTTATGGTCTTATATCAACAAAAAGTGCGGTTAAAAACACAGTGATTTTTAACCGCACTTTTATTATTACAATAACATAACACTTCCATCAAGATACCTGATTTAATTAGCAATACAACTCCTTCACAATCATACCTAAAATTGTTCATTCTTAAACCAATTGAACGAGCTGTTTGAACTAACTAATTTTCCTCAGGGTCAAAGCAATCGTAAAAGGAATGCTTTTACACGCCGGATTGCATAAGTGCTTAGGCAAGCAATCCCGACAAAAAGAGGAGTAGATTTATGAAATCTAAATTAATGAAAGGGTTAGTGATTGTTGCATTAACAGGAAGCTTAACCGCTTGTGAAATGGACAGACAACAACGTCATACTGCAACAGGTGCAGCAATCGGCGGCGTAGCCGGTGGTTTTATTAGGTGGTGATATTGCCACAACACTCGGCGGCGCGGCATTAGGGTGGTGTAATCGGTAGCCAAGTGAACAAAGGCGGAGACTACGATGACAGAGAATATCGCCATCATAAAAAACATAAAAGACATCACCACCACAGAAGACATCGTGATTGGGATGACGACTGGGATGATGATTAATTCAAAATACAGATAAAAATGACCGCACTTTTTGAGATACATATCAAAGTGCGGTCGTTTTGATGCTTTCAAATTTACTCACTCTACATCATTTAAATACCCAATCAATTTATTAAAAAGCTTTTAATATAATCAGGTATTTACAATAACCCCACATTTAATGTTATAATCTTGCTGTTTAATAGAGGTTGGACCACTTAATCAATGTAATGCCAAAATAAGCATTAGGTCATATAAAGCTCTCAATAAACATTTTTAAAGATAAATAACTTTTTAAACCTTAAGGTAATTTTTATATGAATAAAAATCAGCTACTGCGCCCAACCCTTGCGGCTGTGGCGGTCTCAGTCATTTGTGCATCAGCACAAGGTGCTATCGTTCGCAACGATGTCGATTATCAATACTTCCGGGATTTTGCTGAAAACAAAGGGGCTTTCCGTCCTGGCGCAAGCAATGTTGGCGTTTATAACAACCAAGGACAGCATGTCGGCACGATGTTACCGAATGTGCCAATGCCTGATCTTGCGGTAACAGACCGTCGTAAAAGGCATCTATACCCTTTTTCACCCACAATACGCAACGAGTGTATCGCATATTAGATACTCTGACGGCTATGGAGATGCACAATATGATGCAGATGGAAATAATCCAGATAATCATCATTTCAATTACTTAGTGGTTGATCAAAATAACCATCCAGGTTTAGACTTCCAGGCCCCTCGTTTTCATAAACTTGTCACTGAAGTAGCACCAATTCCAGTTAATGTTGCTGAATCTCGCCAAAATGGATTGTTAGATAAATCACGTTATTCTTATTTTGTGCGTGTAGGCTCTGGTACTCAAAAATCTCGTAACCAATATGGTCAAAATAGTGATGTAGCATACCATTACCAATATTTGATTGGTGGTACGCCAATGCGTCCTGTGAGTTCTAATTCTTCAAAAACCCAATTTGATGGCAATCTTTTTAATGATGGCTTATCTACTTACGGTTTACCTGGTGATAGTGGCTCGCCATTATTTGTCTATGATACCAAAGATAAACGTTGGGAATTAGCAGGTAACCTTGTTGAACATTATGGTGAGGGCGATTCTCGCAATAATTATATTGTTGCACAAGACCAGTATATGGCGAGTGCCGTTAAAGATGATGAAATTGATTTCCGTGTCAATGTTCAAGAAACTTATTGGAAAGGCGAAGGTGCTTCAAGTTCAAAATTAAAATTGGCAGACCCAGCTAAAAGATACCTTGATACTGATAAGGAACGACCATCTCTTGCTAATGGTAAAACAGTAAACTTTAGTGGTAAAGAAAATAGCGAACTTATATTAGAAAATACGATTAACCAAGGTGCTGGTGCACTTTATTTTAATAACAATATGGCGGTTCGAGCGATTAACAACAACGATTCTTGGACAGGCGCTGGCGTTGTCGTCAATGGTAACAAAACCGTAAATTGGCAGGTGAAAAATCCACAAGGTGATCGTTTATCTAAACTAGGTACTGGTACGTTATTAGTGAATGGTAAAGGTAAAAACCTTGGTGATATTAGCGTAGGTGAAGGTACGGTTGTTTTAGACCAAAAAGCAGAAAATGGTCAGCAACAAGCCTTTAATCAGGTTGGGCTCGCAAGCGGTCGAGGTACAGTCGTACTGGCTAATGATAAACAAGTTAATCCAAATAATATCTACTTTGGTTTCCATGGTGGTCGTTTAGATCTTAATGGTAATGCACTCAGCTTTTAACTATATTCAAAAACGCAGATGATGGTGCAAAAATTGTCAACCATAACCGAAATCAAACTGCTTCTATCACCATCGGCAAAGATTTAGCTGAAAGTGAATTAGAGTGGGTAAATTGGAGTAAAAAACCTGAAACGGCATTGGGTATTTATGAATACGTTAATACACATAGATATAACCGTACTGATTATTTCCGCTTAAAACCAAACGGTAATCCAAATCAATACTTCCCTCTTGATCAAAACTCAAGTAATGATTGGGAATTCTTAAGCAGCAACAAAGCTGAAGCCATCAAAAAAATGAGTGCGGCGCATTCCATGGCAACATTCAGCGGTACGTTAGGCGAAACGGATAGCAGCCGTCCAAACGGTGGATTAAATGTGACCTTTAACCCAAGTAATTCAAATAGCTTGTTATTACTAAACGGTGGGGCAAATTTAAATGGTAGCCTAAACGTTGAAAAAGGCAGTGTTGTTCTTTTCTGGTGTGCCTGTCGCACACGCCACGATTATCTAAAAAATAAAGAAGTAGTAAGAGAAAATGAATGGACTGACCGTCAATTTACCGCACGTGAATTTAACGTCGCTGGTAATGCAAAACTTGAAAGCGGGCGTAATGTTTCTCAATTAAACGGTAATTTCAATGCTAAAGATCAAGGTCAAATTAAACTAGGTTTTGTTCAAGGTGAATCGAAAAACTGTATGCGTTCAACTCACACAGGTGAAACTAAGTGTGAAAAAGAATGCGGTATTAAGTCAGTCGGTATTCAACCAATTACCAACGACTAAAGTAACGGGTAATGTGAATTTACAAAATCAAAGTCAATTCCAATTAGGAAAAGCACATTTGGTTGGTCGTATTAACGCGGACAAACAAACCCAGGTAACCTTGAAACCAGAAAGCCAATGGACATTAACTGGCAACAGCAACGTAGGTAATTTAGCGCTTTCAAACAGCCTAATTACATTAAATCAGCGCTATGATGAAATTGGGAATAACCATAAAGGCAACATCGATTTTAATGAATTAACCATTAATGGTAATTTAACTGGTACTGGTTCTTTCCGCTTCTTAACGAATGTAGCTGAGCGCCGTGGTGATCATATCGTTGTCAATGGTTTAGCGAATGGTGCATTCCAACTTTCATTAAAAACACTGGTGCTGAACCAAATGAAATCAGCCCATTAAGTTTTAGTGAAATTAAACAATCCGGGACAAAAATAATGCGAATGCTCGTTTCACATTAGAAAACGGCTATGTGGATCTTGGTGCTTATCGTTATATTTTAGCAAATAACAATAATGACTATCGTCTTTATAACCCATTACGTGATGCGCAAGTAAACCACGGTGCGAGCACACAAACTCAAGAGCTCAGTCGAGAAGAGTATGAAGCGGTTCAGCGTCAAATCAAGGCAAAACAACGCGAACTTACACAGTTTAAATGCGCAATATGAACGAGCTAAAAGACAAACTGATGCTAAAAAAATGCTGAAGTGAATAGACTGCAAAATACTGTTAACCAAACAGATGCAAAATTGAAAAATGTGGTGAGATCAATATAATGCGGTAAGCCAAAATCAAAAAGGCAAAAACGCAACCATTTATATCGCCAATATACTCAATTAATTAATACATTGAAGCAGCAAAAACAATCGTTTATCTACAGCAAAAATGTTGCGGCTGAATTATTAAAAACGCAAACAAATGCAACGAATTTAGTGGCAAAATTGCGTCAAGATATTACTAGCTTAGCAAGTAAAGCCCCACGAAAAAGGCAATGTTGATAAAGCTCGTGAATTGTGTGAAGCACAAGGTGTTAGCCATGTTGTTTGTTCTAAAGTGTTGAGAATTGCAAATACAAGTGATTTAACTCGCTTTGAAAAATGAGTTAGATATTGCGATTCAACGTTTAGAAAATGCAGAAAAAGCACTGCATTAGCGACGAATGATGGTGATGCTCAAGCTATTGCTTATGCGAAAAGAAGCGGTGAAAAACGCATCTAAAGAAGTGTTAACGAGTTTAGAAAACAACTATGAAAGTTTATCTGAAATCGAGCAATTCTTAGCAGAAAATGAATCAAAAATTCAGAAAGTACCAACGCTAAAGTCGCTGAAATGTTAGCAACACAAGCAAAATTTAGAAAACAACAAACCTCAATCTGCATTAGTGAGTCGTTATTCTAATACTGCATTATCTGAAATGTCAGCTAACGTAAATGTAGCGTTACAAATCGCTCGTAATCTTGATCGTCATTTATTAAGTCAAGAGCAATTCGAATGTATGGGCAAATACTGAAGCAACGAAACAGAACTATCATTCTGATTTCTATCGCCCATACAAACAAAGCGTAACAATGACACAAATCGGTGTGGCAAATAATGTAAATGATAATGTACGAGTTGGTGCAGTGTTATCACATTCTCGTGCAAACAACACATTTGCTGAAAACGTGAGTGGTAAAAATCGCCTAACAGCTTTAAGCACTTATGTAAAAGGTAATTGGAACAATGGCGTATTTGCGAGTCTTGACCTCGGTTATGGCCGCAGCCGTAATACCATTGATTTTTGATGGTAAAAACAATGTGTTCTACCGCAGCTTATTTAGCGCTGGGGTAAATGCTGGCATCCAATGGGATTGGGGTGTAAACGTTCAACCATCTATTGGTGTACGTTATAACCGTTTATCCAAAGCGAATTATCATCTCGCTGAAGCAAAAGTTGAAAGCAAAGCATTAAATCTAATGACTTACCGTGCAGGTTTAGCGTTAAGCAAAACCTTTGATGTGGCAGGGGTGAAATTAACCCCCAAGCGCAGCATCTTACTACAATGATGCAACACAGCGTAAAATGGCTGTAAATGGTGTATTGTCAGGTAACAATATCGGTATGCAACAACAATTTGGGCGTTATTTCAACCACGAAGCAGGACCTGCTGCTCAATTCAATCAATGGCAAGTTAGCGCACAAGTGGGTATGCTTAAAGGGTCTGATATTACCACTCAAAAATATGCCGCATTTAAACTCGGCTATACTTGGTAATTTAAATAATCCATTTAATGCTTAAACATTAATAAAAATCTCCATTGACTGAAAAAGGCAATGGAGATTTTTGTTATAATCAAATTAGTAGTAAAAAGAATTCAAATCCCAGGAAACCACTTATACCACTTTCCTTTAACGGCTTGTGGATAATTTTGCTTTTAAGAACTGATAAAACTGGGTGAAGTTATTATTAAAATCGTATCCTTGGCACAAATCGATACATTTGCTTTCCTGTGGATGTTTTCATATGCATAAACCAATATTTCTGATAATTAACAGAAGCACTTGATTTATCTAAGGTAAGCAAGTCTTCAAATTGATAGTGACAAAAGTAATTTTCTTGCACTAAAGACAAAAATACCTTTGAATTGAAATAATAACGCTCAGCGCTAAATATTTTTCCCACAACTAAAAGGAATGAGTTTTTCACCTTCAAATTCTCGATTCCCTCTAGTTTGTAGAAAACGTATAAATGGAATGACAGTAAAAGAAGACAAAAAGTAGAAGGACAACAAATAAAACTAAAAATTTCCATAAATATTAAATCTTCAAAAGGGTTAAAACTCACAGAAAACAACCGCACTTTATAACAAGTGCGGTTATTTTTAAAGGTTAACGAGTATTACCACCAGCCTAGTAGTTTCATCCATAATCCACCCACGCCAAACCAAATGACTAATGAAAGAATGGAAACAATAAAGCTCACGCCCCACCATTGACCAGTTGAGTTATAACCTGAACCGTATAAAGCGGGACCCAGGACCACCTGCGTATTGCGTTAAGCTCATGGATAATGTTGAGGTGTAACCTAAACCAATTGCAGCAATAATTGGTGGCGTACCCACAGCGATAGCCGCTGCCACGAAAGCGAGATACATTGCGGAAATATGTGCCATGGCTGAAGCAAAGAAATAGCGGGTATAGAAATACACCAATACCAAAATAGTAAAGGCAACCGGCCAGCTGAAACCACCCACAGATGAAGAAATGTGGGTAGAAATCCAAGTGATTGCACCGTATTTATTGAGTGCATTTGCCATCATCACCAATACCGCAAACCAGAACATCGTATCCCATGCGGTGGTTTCTGCTACGATATTTTTCCAGCTCATAATATTGGTTAATAACAAAATCACCAAACCAATAAACGCTGAAATTGTTGCAGGGATATGGAAGACTAAATCACCCACCGTCCAAAGGAATAAAAGAAGGATAAAGTCTAGGGCAAGAATCCATTCTGCTTTGCTCATTGGGCCCATACTTTTTAATTCTTCACGTGCCATTTCTGCCATTTTAGGCGTATCTTTTAATTCTGGCGGATAAATTAAATACACGAAATAAGGCAAGACGATTAAGCTCACAACACCTGGTACGATCGCCCCTAAGAACCATGTCATCCAAGTGATTTCCACACCTTGGCTTTTCGCGAGTTCTGCAATTAACGGGTTACCCGCCATGGCGGTTAAGAACATGGTACAAATAATGGTATCGATTTGAGAGACAGCAATCGCTAAGAAAGCACCTGCACGACGAGCAGTTGGACCCGGTTTGGACTCATATGCATCAGCAATAGATTGCATAATTGGGTACATAATACCGCCCCCACGCGCAGAAGCCGAAGGAATACCCGGACCGATAACAACATCAGCCAACGCCATACCATAGGCCACACCCATCATTTTTACCAAAAACGACCAACGAAGTACAGCGCGATACGTTTACCTAAACCGGTTTTTAATCACCGCGCGAGATAAAAACATAGCAATAGCAATCAACCAAATTGTGCCGTTCGCAAAGCCGGATAACATACCAACATCACCTTGTTTTGGCGAAATTGGCGTAAGCCCAGTCAAAGCCACTAATCACTAAGGCAACGAGCGTTGCAGCTCCCGCATAGGCATTGCTTTGGCGATAATAGCCACAATGGTTGCCACAAACAGTGCTAGCATTCCCCATGCTTTTGCGGATAAGCCTTTCTGGCGTTGGGATTAACCAAATCCCTAAACCAACGATGACGGCAATCAGCAGCCCTTGCCATTTAAAAGCCAAGTTTGACTTCTACTGGTGAATTTTACTTTCCATAGGATAACTCCTAGATAAATGAACAAAAATAATTCATCACGTATAACGGCAGTGACATAATCGATTAAATAAGCGGGTATAAAGATACCACTTATTTAGTACGAGTAAAGATTTAAGCGCATTTTTTAATAGAATTGAGTAAAAATTTGATATAAATAAAATAACCGCACTTTGATAGATAAAATCAAAGTGCGGTTTATTTTTAGGTTAGAAAGTGAATGATTAATACATGCCTTCACGCTCTTCACGGGTGCTGATGAAGATATTTTTCACCTGTGTATAAGCGTCAAGCATCATTTTATGGGTTTCACGACCTATACCAGAGGTTTTATAACCACCGAAAGGAGTCCCAGCTGGTAAACGGTTATAACAGTTCACCCAAACTCGACCAGTTTCAAGTGCTCGTGCAACTCGTAGCGCACGGTTAATGTTATATGTCCACACAGCACCACCTAGGCCATAATCACTGTCATTTGCCATTTTAATTACATCTGCTTCATCCTTGAATTTGATTACCACAGCAACCGGACCAAAAATTTCTTCTTGTGCCACGCGTTTTTGTTATCAGGCGCTAAAATTAAGGTTGGTTGGAAAAATTCGCCTCGAGCCAATGCCGGGTCGGTTGATTTACCTCCACCAACGACGATTTGACACCCTTCTTCTTTAGCAATATCAACATACTTGCTAATAACCTTAACTTGATTTCCGTTTACTTGCGCCCCCCATTTGCGTGTCATCTTCCCAAGGTAAGCTCGACTTTAACTTTTCTTAAATTCCTCTTTTTAGTGCCGCGATAAATTTATCGTAAACACTTTCTTGTACGAAAATACGTGAACCGGCACAACACACTTGCCCTTGGTTGAAGAGAATTCCTTTTTGTGCGCCCTCCAATGCTTTATCAAATGGCATATCGTCAAAGAAAATATTGGCTGATTTACCACCCAATTCCAAGGTGGATGGAATCAACATTTCAGCAGCTACACACCAATTTTTCTACCAATTTCAGTGGAACCGGTGAATGCCAGTTTGTTAAATCCAGTATGGTGCAACATGTATTCGCCAGATTTAGAACCCTTACCAGTAATAACATTGAAGACACCTTTTCGGTAATAAATGATTAATTTTTGAGCTAAGGAAAGTAAGCTCAATGAAGTAGTGGAAGATGGGTGAATCACGACGGTACAACCTGCTGCCAATGCCGGTGCTATTTTCCATGCAGCCATTAAGAACGGAAAGTTCCATGGAATAATTTGACCAACAACGCCAATAGGCTCGCGTAAAAATCAACGACAAATCTTCGCTATCCAGTTGGTTTTGCGACACCTTCTTCGGCGCGAATAACACTGGCAAAATAACGAAAATGATCTGATGCCAACGGAATATCTGCTGCGCGTGTTTCGCGAATCGGTTTACCGTTATCCAACGTTTCTTGTAAAGCGAATAATTCGGTATTTTCGTCAATAATATCTGCAATTTTATTCAAAAATTGTAGCTCGTTCCGTTGCGCTGGTATTTTTCCAGGTTTTAAAGGCCTCTTTCGCAGCATTCACTGCAGCATCGACATCTGCATCCGTAGCGTCAATAAAGGTGGCTAAGGCTTCACCCATTTGCAGGGGTTATATGATGTTAAGGTATTACCCTCAGAGCCATTTGTCCATTCGCCGTTGATCAATAAACCATAGTGTTTATCAAAGACATTAAGATCTTTTGTCATCTGTTTTCTCCTTTTTTCTGCATTGTGAATCAAAGTAATAGCTGATCTTTTTACACCATCAGGTCTTTAATATTTTGTCCGTAAAAAGAGGACTATGGGTTGATTTTTAGTACAAAACAAGACTTAAAAACTGGGAGACGAGATCACATTTTGATGGTGAGAAGGAAAGGTAGAGAAAAATTGATTTGATAGGTGAAAAACAAAGTACAGAAAAACTTATTGAAAAAGACCGCACCTGAATGGATAAAATCAAAGTGCGGTCGTTTTTATTGGTTTTACACAGCGTGTTTCGGTTGTTTGAATACCGTCACTTCAGGTGCTTTACCGGTAAATTTTTCAACCTGAACAATACAGGTATTTGGTGAGTTACCTTGTGCGAGTTTTGATGTGCCTTCATCGCGTGTTAATACATTCGGGCAAACCATTTTTTACACAATGGTTTTTCACTTTCACCTAAGTCCATTGGGTCATACCAAGCACCTTCATGGAGGGCGACAGTACCTTTGATGATATTTTCTGTCACAACAGCACCCGCAAGGACTTTGACCACGTTTACTGTGAACACGAACAATATCACCATCTTTAATACCGCGAGCATCGGCATCTTCAGGGTGAATCATCACTGGCTCACGATCATTTACCGCATATTTTTGACGTAATGAAGTATGTGCCAATTGGCTGTGTAAACGATAGTAAGGGTGCGGTGTCACTAAAGCTAAAGGATATTCTTCGTCACGTACCCGCAAATTCTTCTGGCTCCATCCAACTTGGGTGACCTTTACAGTCGTTATAATGCATTTCTCGATAACATCAGAGAAAAATCTCAATTTTGCCTGACGGCGTGCCGGAGCGGATTGAGTAATGGATCTTCACGGAATTCACCATAACGTACCCATTTCTTCGCAGCTTCTCCCGCTTCAAAGCTTAACGGTTTATTTTCTGCCCAGAATTTATCAAAACGCGGCATTGCAACACGGTTTGCACGTGCGGCAGTAAAGGCTGCATTGTAGAATTCTTCCAACCATTCCATTTTCGTTTTACCTTTCGGTGTATTGTTCTTCCACACCTGCTCGTTTAGCAAGTTCAACGAAAATATCATAGTCATTTTTCGCTTCAAATTGTGGCGGAACCACTTGTTTCATCGGGTAAGCGCTCATCATGGAGTAGTCGCCTCGCCATGGTTAAGTCATTACGTTCATAACTGGTGGTTGCTGGCAGACAATATCTGCCATGCGCGCAGTTGGCGTCCAGTTTACTTCATTCACAATCACCACATCTGGTTGTTGGAAAGCCTTCACTAAAAGTATTGGTATCTTGATGATGAACAAATGGGTTACCGCCTGCCCAATCACACCGCTTTGATGTCGGGGTAAGTAATTTCAGTACCGTTATAGTGAATACCTGGATTGAGCAACACATCGGCAATACGCGCCAATGGGAAAGCGGATTTAGACGTATCATCCAACCAGGTTTTTGCACCCGCTTTGCCTGATGGACTTGCGGTAATGGAGCCGATAATACCCCCTCGTCGCCGTTGGCACCCCACCATTTGAATAGTGATAACTAAACCGAAACCACCACCCTGGCAAGCCAATTTGTCTCAACATCAGACGCTAGAGTAACCAACATCCAGTGGGTTTGCTCACCATGGCGTTGACGTTGCATACCCCAACCACCCATTAACATGGGTACGTTTGCTGAGAAATCGGCTGCAAGCTGTTTAATCGTTTCTGCCGGTACACCACAAATTTTTGACGCCCATTCTGCTGTTTTTGGTTGGCCATCAGTTTTACCTAATAAATATTCCTCAAATTTAGCATAACCCGACGTGTATTTTTTCAAGAAATCTTTATCGTGCTTACCTTGTTCAACTAAAGTATGCGCAATACCAAGCATTAATGGTACATCCGTTGCGGTATTCACCGGAATCCATTCTGCATTCAACATTTGGCAAGTTTTCGCTTTTTGTGGGTCGATACAAATAATGCGTTTTCCACTCGCTTGGAATTTTTTGAAATATTCAATCCCTTTTTGGTCGGTAGACATCCAAGCAATACGCATGGTTGTGAGTGGGTTTGCAGACCAAAGCACAATAATATCGCTGTTTTCTAGCACTGATTCCCAGCTGGTTTGTTGTTCATAGACTTCAATAGTACCGAGTACGTGTGGCATGATGACTTGCGCAGCACCCGTAGAGTAGTCCCCTTTGTGACCCACAAAACCACCAGTAGCGTTCATATAGCGCTGTAATAATGTACGAGAAGCATGTAATGAACCACAACTAAACCAACCATAAGAACCAGCAAAAATACCTGTTGGCCCATGTTCGTCACGAACACGTTTAAGCTGATTATGTACTAAATCTAACGCGTCATCCCAAGAAACTCGCACCCATTCATCGCGACCACGCATTGTGGTATCACTTTTTCCTGGGTTAGCTAAAAAGCCTTTACGCACCATTGGATATTTCACGCGAGTTTCACTGTATAGCTGATCGGCAACAACAGTTTGTAATTCGTTTGGTACAGCGGGCTCAATAGCTGGACCGGATTTCACAACTTTACCATCTTCCACAACCACACCAAGCGGTCCCCAGTGAGCCGCAGTAACCACTGTTTTCATTTCAGCTTCTTTTGCGACCGCACTTTTTGCGATACAACGCCTACCATACCACGCCAGCAAAGGGCACCACCTGCCACGCCTAAAGATGTTTTTTTCAGAAAATCACGACGTTGTTCATTTACGTTATTCTTTTTCATTTCAGCCTCGTTTTAGATAGTTAATTCATTATTGTTTTGCCATATCTTTGGCATTGCGTTGCAGATAAATAGTTAATGCACGTACTTCATCTTTGTTCATTGATGTACGGTCTTTCATAGAATTCACCACACCAATCCATTGGTTAGCCGTGTAATGATCTGCACCAATTGCCGCGTGACAACCACTACATTGAGTTTGATTTAACTGATTGCCATATTGATTAAGTGCGGTCAGATCTGATGACATTTTTCTTTTGCAACATTCACCGCAACATTGATTTCTTTCCAGTCAGAATCCGTTACTGCATCATGTACAGTTTTTACGACTTGAGCATGGTTACGTGCATCTTCATCCAGTAAAGCAAGCGTGATACGTTTACCTAATTCTTGATAAACAACCGCTTCAGCTCCTACTTGTTGCCAACCATGTAAGGTGCCTTGAACTTGATCATCACTTACTTTCCATTGCATTAATTCTGCATAAGGCATGAGGCGAACCTCATTTCCTTTATCATTGGTCGCTTTCACCATTTCAGTAGCGAAAATAGCAGAACCATCTGAGATTGCGCCACCTTTTGCTTCAGAGGATTTTTGTGCATTTTGATCACCATGCACTTCAGGAAGGAAGTGCAATGCCTTTATGGCAATCAATACAGGTTTGGCCGTTTGTTTGGGCATCTGTATGGGTTTGTTTTTGCTAATTTAGTTTGTTGTGAAAAGCTCCATTGCATCAAAACTGTAGCAGCTACGACAGGTTTCTGAATCGTTGGCTTTCATATCATTCCATACCATTTGAGCAAGCTCTGCACGATGGGCTTCATATTTTTCTTTATTCTCAATCTTACCTTGTGCTTCATACCACAAGTCTTTTAAAGCAATAAATTTAGCTTTGACATAATGCCAGCCTTCTTTTGGAATATGGCAGTCTGAACATTGTGCTCGCATCGCCTTTTTGCATTAACAAAGCGGCTCGAACCTTCCCATTCTTTCTTTTTGGATAGCTCATTGAATGACAACTGACACAAAACTCCGGTGAACTTGTTTTTATGCACAACCCACTGTGTTCCCCATAATGCCACAGCGCCGACACCCGCCAAGCAAAAGGGTGTGGTGACGATTTTTCTTCACTTTTTGACATAGGCACTCCAACGATACAAACGACACATAACTACAAATAAGTATTATGGATTGTAGGCATATAGTGAGGAAGAAACTATGATTCTTGCTCAATAAAAAGGTTAAACACTCATGAGATAAAAATAAAAACATTATATAAATCAATATATAATGTTTTTTATTTAATCTAATTAGTAAAATTTAAAA